>Ga0302197_10000558_pt1 | contig 37729 bp, 34 predicted proteins | sample II_Bog_N2_1_FD_193526 | JGI IMG/M metagenome (GOLD analysis project Ga0302197, IMG submission 193526) | Peat permafrost microbial communities from Stordalen Mire near Abisko, Sweden - II_Bog_N2_1 | ecosystem: Environmental > Terrestrial > Soil > Wetlands > Peat | place: Sweden: Abisko... | reverse complement strand
ATTAAGCCCTGAGCCATTTTTGAAGCTAATTGTTACTGTATTATTATTGATGGTGTATGCTGAATACTGCGGGCCATAACATTGTACATTTTGATTATACATGTTTTTCTCCGCCAGTAATGCCAGGCGCTCACCAACAGGTTTTTTATCGGGTGGGTGCTGATTGGCTGGCTCACCCACATCCATGGTGATGGCCATACCAGTGTTTACTATATTTAGAACATTGGCCTGCGCTTCCCTAAACTTGGCATAGGTATCTTTTGTTATGTCGCCACCAATGGGGGTAGTTGCGTAATAATCCTGGGCAAATGGCGGCATTTGCACAAAATAAAAAGGCAGGTTTCCTTGATTAAATATAGCCCGCCAACCCACAATAAGCGCCGAATTAAGCTTGGTATAATCGCTAACGGGGTCGTCATATTTATTGTTCTCGCCCTGGTACCAAATAAAGCCGCTAATTGACAAGGTTTTTAGCGGACTAATCATCCCATTATATAACTGGGTAGCATTATTAATAGTGGCGTATGTGTTGAGGTAAGGGTTTGCTGTGAATGATGCCTCGCTTGTCCAGGCCTCGCAGGAGGTACCATCTACCGCGGAAACGATTATCCCGATAGGAACAGTCAGATCAGTATTTAATTTCCGGGCGAAGTAATAAGCTACGCCGCTTATCTCACCTGCGGTTTGCGGGGAGCACACCGTCCAGGATGCCTTATGGGATAAAGTATCTACGGGATTAGTTTCGTAATCTGCTTGAAGCGTTAGTACACGAATATCAGTATAATTTGCTGCCGCGATCTCAGCCTTGTAATTAGTTACTCCCTGAAAAGGTGAAATAGAATCAACCTGCATTACCATGTTTGATTGCCCGGAGCAGATCCACACATCACCAATTAAAATATTTTTAAGGCTGATGCTTTTACCGCCGACTACAGTTGCAGTAATTGTTTGGGGTGTTGCGTTAGCGCTGCCAACATTTACACTTAACTCCCAGCTTCCCGATGCATCAGTTGTTGTACTTATCGAATCAGTAAGCCAGCTTGTTTTTAAAATGATTTTTGATAATGCCGTTGCAGTACCCCAAACTTGTAATGGCTTATTACGCTGAATAACCATGTTGCTTTGCAATGTATTTGCTATGGTAAAATTAGACGCTATTGGTAAAGGCTTATTTACAGGTTGCGGAAAATGGTTGTCTTTTTTACAACTCCCCAAAACAAACAATAAAGTGATTATGGCTAAGGTTAACTTTAATCTCATAAATTAATATGGACTAAATATAGAAATTAAGTCGCGAAATTATAAACTAAGATCAAGCTACCATCTTGAGATGGTAATAGCCGATTATATGCCATACTGGTTTAAGAGTTAGCGCAGCGCTCTTAAATCATAGCCCAAGGGAAGTCTCCGACTTCCTAACGAAATTACTTCCAAAATACCTAACTACTTCACCTACTGACAAAACAGTGTCAGCACCTTTCACAAACCATTTCCCGAAATTTGTATGTACCGGTAATGCTCTTGTGAAAGAGCGAAGTTCTTTCTTTGAAATATTGAATATTTTTCCCGCCGCCTATTCAAGTGTCCACACTTGAATACCAAAGGTTTAAGCGTCCACGCTTAAACTAACACGATTGAAAGGTTGTAAGCGTGGACGCTTCCAATTCAAACGTTCAAGTGTGGACACTTGAACAGGCGATAGCTTTGTCATTTTTAGATAGCGCCTAATATTCACGGGGTTATTTGGAAGACGCCGCTTGCTATTTCTTCCCCAATAAAAAAAGCCTCCCCAAAAAATGGAGAGGCTCAATATAAATTCGAAATCGAGATTGCTAAATCCGAAATTAAGAAGCCATTTGCTTCCTGATAATATTTAAAGCGCCGCCGGCTTTAAACCACTCAATTTGCTGTGCATTATAAGTGTGGTTTACCGGGAATGATTCTGTTGAACCATCTTTATGGTGCAATACAACGGTTAACTGTTTGCCCGGGGCAAAGGTTGTTAAACCGGTGATATCAAAAGTATCGTCTTCCTGTATTTTATCGTAATCGGCAGTATCAGCGAAAGTGATGCCTAACATGCCTTGTTTTTTCAAGTTGGTTTCGTGGATACGGGCAAATGATTTTACCAGTATGGCACGTACACCTAAGTGGCGGGGCTCCATAGCCGCGTGCTCGCGAGATGAACCTTCACCATAGTTCTCGTCACCAACAACTATAGTACCAATGCCATTCGCTTTGTAATCGCGCTGGGTGGCCGGTACCGGGCCGTATTCGCCGGTTATTTCATTTTTAACGCTATCGGCAGTGTTATTAAAGTAGTTAATAGCACCGATAAGCATATTGTTAGATATGTTATCCAAGTGACCACGGAACTTCAACCATGGACCAGCCATAGAAATATGATCCGTAGTACATTTACCTTTAGCTTTTATCAGCAATTTTAAACCGGTAAGGTCTGTACCTTCCCAAGCTTTAAACGGCTCAAGCAATTGCAAACGTGCTGATTTAGGGTCAACAATAACGCTAACCGCGCTACCATCTTCTGCCGGTGCCTGGTAACCTGCATCTTTTACAGCATAACCTTTAATCGGCATTTCAATACCTTCCGGCTCATCAAATTTAACCTGCTCGCCTTTATCGTTTGTTAACATATCGGTTAAAGGGTTAAAAGTTAAATCACCTGCTATCGCGAATGCGGTAACAATTTCCGGCGATGCAACAAACGCGTGGGTGTTAGGGTTACCATCCTGGCGCTTAGCGAAGTTACGGTTGAACGAAGTGATGATAGAATTTTTGCGTGTAGGATCATTAGTATGACGTGCCCACTGGCCAATACAAGGGCCACAAGCATTAGCCAAAACAACACCGCCCATCGCTTCAAAAGTACCTAAGTAACCATCGCGCTCAACAGTATAACGTACCAGTTCCGAACCCGGGGTGATGGTAAATTCTGCTTTTGTTTTTAAATGTTTATCAGTGGCTTGTTTGGCGATGGATGCCGAACGGGTAATATCCTCGTAAGATGAATTGGTACATGAACCGATCAAACCAACCTCTAATGTAGTAGGCCAGCCGTTCTCTTTAACCGCCGCAGCGAATTTAGAGATAGGCCAAGCCAAATCCGGTGTGAACGGACCGTTAACATGTGGTTCTAATTCATCAAGGTTTATTTCGATAACCTGGTCAAAATATTGCTCAGGGTTAGCGTAAACTTCATCATCACCGGTTAAATGTTCTTTAATAGCATTTGCAAGTTCAGCAATATCTCCGCGTTTTGTACCGCTCAAATAAATTGCCGCTTTTTCGTCGTAACCGAAGATAGAAGTGGTCGCGCCTATCTCAGCACCCATGTTACAGATGGTTCCTTTACCAGTAGCGGAAAGTGAACGTGCACCTTCGCCAAAATATTCAACAATAGCGCCTGTACCACCTTTTACGGTAAGGATACCGGCAACTTTTAGTATTACGTCTTTAGCTGACGTCCAGCCTGATAATTTACCGGTTAATTTCACACCGATCAGTTTAGGGAATTTTAGCTCCCATGGTAATCCCGCCATTACATCGCAGGCATCCGCGCCACCAACACCAATCGCTATCATACCCAAACCACCCGCGTTAGGTGTGTGTGAGTCGGTACCGATCATCATACCACCCGGGAAAGCATAGTTTTCTAATACCACCTGGTGAATAATACCCGCACCCGGCTTCCAAAAACCGATGCCATATTTATCAGATACCGAAGCCAGGAAATCATAAACTTCTAAGTTTACATCCTTAGCGGTTTGCAAATCCACATCAGCTCCAATTTTGGCTTGTATCAAGTGATCACAATGTACGGTTGAAGGTACAGCAACCTGCGGCCTGCCAGCCTGCATAAACTGCAATAAAGCCATTTGCGCGGTAGCATCCTGCATCGCAACACGATCCGGTGCGAAGTCAACATAGTCAACGCCACGACCAAACGCCTTTTCAGCATCACCTTCGGAAAGGTGGGCGTATAATATTTTTTCAGTTAAAGTAAGGTGTTTACCGGTCGCTTTACGGGCAGCAGCCACACGGGTGCTGTAGCGATCATAAACCTTTTTGATCATATCTAAATCAAAAGCCATGGTATTGATCTTTTTTAGGTAAAATAAATATTTAAAGCACAGAAACAGCCAAGCGGCTGCCGCTGAGCGGCGAATTTACAAAAATTGCAGGGAATATGCTGTCAGCCAAATATGTAAATGTTATTTGGATAAGTTCTAAATAAAATTTGTCTATCTTTTAATTTTTCCACTTATATATCGCTTAAACCTCGCCAACTCATTTGCTTTATAGTATAATTATGTGGATAACTCTTTCTGGCTTTAGTAACTTAAAGTTAAAATTACACGTAATAGTAATTGTGTTGTAATTACTATTAATCCCTATAGTATGTCGAAGTTAAACTTTTCAGTGGGCATTGCCCTGCAATTATTGCTCACAACGTCCATGTTTATCATTGGCTGGTATATAAGTAGTACAAAAATCTCGCTGGATAAAAGTGCAAAAACCATAGGTTTGGTAACTTATGCCAGTATCAAAACACTTATCAGCGGGCGATCCGGCTACTCTACGGGCTTTTTGGTGCAAACAAAGAACACAGCAAATGGATATTGGGTATACCGCGCAAATGGAAACTATGATAATTTTTTTAACGCTGTTAAGCCCTCTACTCCTGTGACCATTTATCATAGTGAAACACCGGAATCTAATGGGTATTTTGATATTTATCAGCTCGAAAACGGCAAAGCAATAATTTATCCAAAGGAAGAATACGAATACAAGGCACGATTATTCGGTGAATTAATTGTTATACCCTGCGCTATCGCACTTTTGTTAGGAATATGCTTTCAGATAAAACAACGGCACGATCAAACTCATCTGGCAGTTTAGTACTTAGTATCGCTTAACTGAAATTTACAAAAAATTGCAGGAAAATACTGTAAGCCAAATATGTAAATGCTATTTGGATAAGTTCTAAACAGGACTGTCGTTTTTATGATTCTGCACACTTAAATGTTGAATAACTGAAAGACAACTCATTTATTTACAGTGCTATTATGTAAAAATTGTTTATGATTTAGTAACATTAAATTAAATAGACACGTAATAATAATTATGTTGTAATTATTATTAAACCCTACTGTATGTCGAAGTTAAAATTTTCATTGGGAATTGCTCTGCAATTATTGCTCACAACGTCAATGTTTATAATTGGATGGTATATTAGCAGCACAACAACCGCGGTTGATAAAAGCGCAAAAACCACCGAATGGGCAACTTATAGCGGCATCAAAACATTTATCAGCGATAAATCCGTTTACGCTAACCTTTCTACTCCTGTGGCTATTTATCATAGTGGGGCAACACAATCTGACGGGTATTTGGATACCGATCAGCCCGAAAACGACAATCCAATAACATATCCAAACGAAGAATTCGAACACAAGGCACGATTGTTCAGTGAATTAATTGTTATGCTCTGCGCTTTCACCCTTTTATTTGGAGTATACTTTCAGATAAAACAACGGTACGATGAAACCCATCTGGCGGTTTAGTAAAATAGTATCGCTTAGCTGAAATTTACAAAAATTGCAGGGAAAATACTGTCAGCCAGATATGTAAACGTTATCGGATAAGTTCTAAATTAGAGGTTAGTGATTTGAGGTCGGAGGTTCACGCAAATAAGTTTGAACCATGATTTATGGGATTTATGGATTACATGATAAAAATTCAGACAATCTTTTAATCCCATAAATCAAGGTTCAGACAATCTTACAAATCAAGGTTCAGACAACCAAACTCAAACCCTTTCCCACTCCACACCTCCATCGCCCGCGGCAAAACATACTCCAACCGCTCAAATGCCTTCAAACTATCATGAAACACCACGATAGATCCGCTCTCTGTATGCTTCAAAACATTCTGCAGGCATTTCTCGGGCGATAGGTTAATATCGAAGTCGCCGCTGAGTACATCCCACATCACAATTTTAATATCGGGCTTAACACTTTTTAACAACTTTATTTGCGATCTTTTGATGCGCCCATACGGCGGGCGAAAAAGATTGGTTTTTAGCTGTTCATCGGCTTTTAAGGTATTTTCTATGTAGATATTATCAGCTGTTTTCCAGCCCTTAAGGTGGTTATAGGTGTGATTGCCGATGGCATGGCCGGCATTTTTTACCTGCGCGAAAATGTCGGGGTGTTTGCTTACATTGTCGCCAATACAAAAAAAAGTAGCTTTGGCATTGTACTGCTTTAAAATATTTAATACAAAGGGTGTAACAATGGGGATAGGTCCATCGTCAAAAGTGAGATAAATGCAAGGCTTATCGGGTTTTACATCCCATATTAACGAAGAATAATATTTTTTTAACAGCCGGGGAGATTTAACCAGGTACATACAACAAATATAACCTTATGACTTTATATATATTTAAATTTAAACCACTAAGCCTGCTCGGTATACTGCTTGCGGCAACATTGGGTTTTAATGCCCGTGCGCAACAGGTTATTACTTTGCAAAAAGCGATAGACCTTACTTTGCAGCGCAACCTTACTATTAAACAAGCTCAAATTACCGAGGCGCTGGCTAAAGATGACGTTGACCAAAGTAAATTTAATTTATACCCAACTTTAAGTGCAAACCCAACCGCAGGTTATGGTTTTGGCCGTAGCCCGGTTGCCGGTGCTTATGCTTATGCCAACCAAACTATTTTTAACGTAAATGCGCAGGCTACTGTAGGGGCAGTACTTTTCCAGGGCGGGCAATTGCGCAACCAGATCATCGAAAATAAAATATTGCTGGATGCCGATAAAACCAGTACCGCAAAAGTTAAAAACGACCTGGTTTTAAATGTAGTGGTTGATTATTTGCAGATATTAACCAACCAGGATCTGATTACCGCCGCAAAGCAACAGATCGAAATTTCAAAAATAACACTCGACAGATCTCAAAAGAATTTTGACGCGGGAAACCAAACCCTTGCCGATTTGTCGCAAGCTAAAGCAGGCCTTTCAACTGCCGACCTAAACCTTACTACAGCTGAAAATCAATATGCTTCATCAATACTTACTTTAAAACAGTATATGGAGATGAGCCCGGATTCTGACATTGTTGTACAAAAACCGGATATCAGCAAAATGGATAACATCCAAACCTTATTTGATGCCAATGATGTTATTAAAACCGCAATGGGCATAAATCCTGATGTTAAGCTGGCAGAATTGCAGCAAAAAAGCTACGAGCAGCAAATTAAAATAGCAAAGGGTAATTATTACCCGTCACTTGCTTTATATGGTGGCCTGGCTTCCTATTACTCAAGCGCGCAAAGTAAATATAGAGTAGTAGGTAGTACGCCACTGGCTTTTGAAACTATTGGCACGGTTACAGGTACAAATCAAACTGTACAAAGTATACAACAGTTATCTGAACCAATTTATGGCCCCTACTCATTTACCCGCCAATTTGATGACAACTTTAACCAAAGCATCGGCCTTACTTTACAGATCCCGATATTTAATCACTTTACCGCACGCACATCGGTTAGAAAAGCCAAGCTCAACTACGAATATGCGCAGGTAAGCACAAACCTGGCCCGTAACAACTTAAGCAAAACCATTTTACAGGCATTGCTTGATGTTCAATCGGCACAAAAAAGCTATATATCGGCACAGCAAACCTACCAGGCAAATAAGGAAGCATTTAATGTAGTGCAGCAACGCTACAACGTTGGGCTGGTTAACTCATTAGATTATAATACATCATTAACAAATTACAACAAAGCCGAAAATGATATGATACTAGCTAAATACACGCTTATTTTCCGCAGTAAAGTAATTGATTATTATTTGGGCAACCCGATAATATTATAATTTATCACAATTAAACATCGAACAATCGAAATAAGAAAGCATCATGGGAAAAACTACTAAATATATATTGATAACGCTTGGCGTTTTTATACTGCTTTTAATAGTGCTGAAAGTTACCGGGGTAATAGGCGGGCCGGGTAAAACGCAGGTGGCAACTGAAAAAGCTACCGAGCGCGAAATTACAGAAACGGTTACCGCCAGCGGTAAAATCAAACCTCATCTGGAAGTAAAGATCACTGCCGAGGTTTCGGGAGAGATCGTTGAGTTGCCAATTAAAGAAGGCGACGTGGTTAAAAAAGGCCAGTTGCTTTGTAAGATCAGGCCGGATGTTTTAAAATCAGGATTTGATCGCGCGGTGGCTTCGTATAACTCGCAAAAGGCAAGCGTTGGTAACTCCAAGCAAATGCTTGCCCAGGCACAAGCTACTTTTGAGAACCAACAATCGATATATAATCGCGATAAAGCGCTTTTAGATAATAAAGTATTAACTGTTGCCGAATTTGAAGCTGCTAAAGCCAGTTACGAAGGCGCTAAAGCCGCTTTAGAAGCTGCAAGGCAAAATGTAATAGGTTCAAACTTCGGGTTGGCACAGTCGTCTGCATCAGTGCAGGAAGCACAGGCTGATCTGGATAAAACCAGTATTTACTCTCCGATTGATGGTGTGATATCAAAACTATCAGTAGAAAAGGGCGATCGCGTTTTAGGAACTATCCAATTTGCTGGTACAGATATTATGACGGTATCTGACCTAAGCAAATTAGATGTAAATGTTGATGTAAACGAGAATGACATCAATCGTATTGCGCTTGGCGATTCCTCAAATATTGATGTTGATGCTTTTGCTGACAAAAAGTTTGCCGGCGCAGTATCAGAAATTGGGAGCTCGGCTAACGTAGTAGGTACCAACGCCGACCAGGTAACCAACTTTACTGTTAAGGTAAGGATCAACCCGGAATCATATATGAATTTGTTAAAGAAAACAGCAGCCAACCCATCGCCGTTCCGCCCTGGATTGACCGCTACGGTTGATATCAGAACCAATGATGTAAAAGGATTATCGGTGCCTATCCAATCGGTAACTACCCGCGAGGAGAAAAAGAATACAGGAAAACCTCAAACCGATGATGATGATTCGAAAACCGTAAAAATGAACGCGCCTGTAAAAGAATATGTGTTTGTTTACCATGCCGGCAAAATTAAACAGGTATTGGTAACTACAGGGATACAGGATGACAGCTATATAGAGATATTATCAGGCCTGAAAGCCGGTGATGAAGTGGTATCTGCGCCTTACTCAGCAATATCAAAGGATTTGAAGGATGGCATGTTGGTTGAAAAAGTTGACAAGTCGAAATTGTTTGATAAGCCTGCGAATTAAAAGTTTAGATATGAGATTTGAGACGTGAGATTTGAGATAGCTTCGCTTGTCAAATAAAAATCTCACGTTTCCTATCTAATATCTCACATCTATTCCTATATATTTGTCCTGCCACTAAAAAACATTTTTCGGTGGCGGGACTTTTTATTTGGAATGGACACGCAAAAAAAAAGAATAGCAGTTGTTGGTGGCGGTAGTTGGGCTACAGCCAACGTTAAAATGCTTACTGATAATATTACACCTAAAGAAGTTTTTTGGTGGATGCGCAACGCCCAGGCGGTTGAGCACATCCAAAAGTTTAAACATAACCCCAATTACTTGAGTTCGGTTGATGTTAAAATGCCGCCCTGTAATATCTCAACCGATCTTAAGCACATCATCCATAATTCCGACTTTATTTTATTGAATGTGCCAGCCGCGTTTTTAAAGCATGCTTTAGAAGGCATTACGCCTGAGGACTTTGCAGGTAAAAAAATCATATCGGCTATTAAAGGTATTGTTCCGGATGAAAACCAGATCATCGGCGAGTTTTTGAATCAGCATTACAATATATCGTTTGATAATTTCATCGTGATCAGCGGGCCTTGCCATGCTGAGGAAGTTGCTTTAGAGAAATTATCCTACCTAACAATCGCTTCCAGCGATATTGAACTGGCGACTGAATTTGCCGGGATGATAAATACACGCTACATTAAAACCAATGTATCCGACGATATTTATGGTACTGAATATGGTGCGGTGCTTAAAAACGTTTACGCTATTGCCGGTGGCATTTGCCATGGTGTGGGTTATGGCGATAACTTCCAGGCGGTACTGATATCAAACGCTATACGCGAGCTGGAGCGTTTTGTAGATACAGTACACCCTATCGACCGTGATATTAAAGAATCTGCCTACCTGGGCGATTTGATGGTTACCGCTTACTCACAATTTAGCCGTAACCGTACTTTTGGCAATATGATAGGCAAAGGCTACACCGTAAAATCGGCACAATTGGAAATGAACATGGTTGCCGAAGGCTATTACGCAGTAAACTGCCTCCACGAAGTGAATAAAAACTACCATGTACATATGCCTATTTGTGATGCGGTATACAATATTCTCTATCAAAAACATTCCCCGGCACTTGAAATGAAACATTTGGCAGAGCATTTGAGTTAATATTACAATCAACGATTGTAATATTTTATGAAACCATCCTGAGCTACAAAAATAAAATGCTCATGATAGCTTCATAACAACTAAAAAACACTGCTATGAAACACTCAATAAAGATTGCTCTATTGGCAATAGGACTATTTGCCGTTACACAAGTGCATGCGCAAAGCACCGTTAGCAAAGATGCTCACGCCGTAGGCCACAAAACATCAGAAATTGCCGCTAAAAGCAAAGCCGCTATTGTAGACAGAAAATACGAAGGCAAAAAAGGCCCGGGTGGCCAAACTATTTACATTGATAAATATTCGCACTATTACTATGTGAATTCAAGAGGCCATAAATACTACTTGAAAAAATCTCAGTTGAGAGATAAATAATAATTTTTCCAGTTCCCCTCTCAAGAAGGGAACCGAACCGCACATTACCCGGTGCTTTTGAACATTAAATGGTTTACTTAGATTCAGCTTTTACACTGCCTGAATATGAAAATAATAACTTTTTTAATTATCATCATGGCCTGTGCCATGATGATTTTATCGGTTGCCTGTTCTCCAAAGCAAAAAAGAGATCCAAACCTAATAGGTGAATGGAAATCAACTGTCGATGGCAGCAAGCTTAATATTACCGAAAAAGGTTTTATGATGACAAATGATTCGCCGGAGCCGGAGGATTATTTTGTTAAGGGCGATACGATCTATACTTCGTTTGAAGGCAACCTGCCGTATACCAAGTATGCTATTAAACATCTGGACGCGCATCAGCTAAAGCTATTTACCCCTGATTCGACTTTGGTTGAGTTTACCAAATAAAAAAAGCTCCCGGAAACTACGCCGGGAGCTTAAACTAAACTAAACTAACTAAACTATTTGCATCTGATTAGGATGCGGTATGAAAACTAAAAAAACTAGAATCTTTTGCGTCGTTCCGGGCGATCTTCGCGGCGTTTGCCAGAGAAGTCACGGAAACCACCGCCTCCGCCTTCACGTCTTTCGCCACCAGCGTTGCTGCGTTCACGGTTAAATCCGCCTTCGCGTCTTTCGCCACCGCCGCCACTGCTACGATCGCGGTTGTAACCGCCACCACCACTTGGCCTGCCGCCGCTATAACCACCACCACCCTGGCGTCTTTCGCCTTCAGGGCGGGTAGTACTTGTGCCTTCGCCTGATACTTCTATCCTAACTTCACGGCCTTTAAAGTCGATGCCTTTAAAGCCAGTCATTACTTTTTCAACGTCAGCGTTAGCTACTTCAAAGAAAGAGTAAACACCCTTAACATCGATCTTACCAACAGTACGGCCGCTTATTTTAGTGTTGTTGCAAATATAGCCCAGCAAATCGCCGCGGTTAAATTCATCAACAGAACCTAAGTTTATAAATAAACGTGTAAACTCTGCTGAACCGGCGCGAGGAGCGCGTTCACCACGTTCGCTACGTTCACCTCTTTCGCCACGCTCACCTTCAAACCTTACACGGTCATCAGCAGGCGCGTTCAAATCAGGCGCGTTTTTGTAATATTCTAAAAAGCGGTTAAACTCTAATGATGCAAAGCGTTTAATAATATCTTCTTTGCTCAGCTCTTTAAACTCTTCCATTATACGTGGAATGTATTGTTCAATTTGCTGCTCGTTAACCTCAACATTATGTACTTTATGTACCAGGGCAAATAATTGTTTCTCAACAACGTCAAAACCTGTTGGTATTTCGGCTTTAACAAATTTCTTGCCGATAACACGCTCTAACTGGCGTATTTTACCAAGTTCTTTACCATTTATGATAGAAATAGATACACCAGTTTTACCTGCACGGGCTGTACGGCCGCTACGGTGGGTGTAATTTTCCATTTCATCTGGCAACGAGTAGTTAATAACGTGTGTTACGTTGTTAACATCAATACCACGTGCAGCAACGTCAGTAGCAATAAGCAACTGTAAGCTGCGGTCGCGGTAACGTTTCATTACCTTATCGCGTTGTTGTTGCGATAGATCACCGTGTAAAGCATCAGCATTATAACCATCTTTAATTAAAGATTCGGCTATATCCTGCGTTTCAATTTTAGTACGGCAAAATACGATACCGAAAATTTCAGGATTGAAATCAACGATACGTTTAAAAGAGGCATACTTGTCACGTGCACGAATCACATAATATTCGTGCTCAATGTTGTCATTACCTGTGTTTTTTGTGCCCATAGTAAGCTCATGCGGATCGGTCATGTATTTTTTCGCGATCCTGCGAACTTCGGCAGGCATGGTGGCTGAAAACAGCCAAGTTTTTTTCTCGTCGGGAGTAGTAGATAAAATACTGTCAATGTCTTCCTGAAAGCCCATGTTGAGCATTTCATCAGCTTCGTCTAAAACTACAAATCTCACCTGCGAAAAGTCAATCGCTTTACGATTGATAATATCAAGCATACGGCCAGGGGTTGCAACAACAATTTGCACTCCACGTTTAATCTGGCGTAATTGATCAGAAATACTAGCACCGCCATATACAGCTACAACGTGTACCTGAGGCATATTTTTGGCGTAGTTATTCAGATCGTTAGTAATCTGTAAACAAAGTTCACGCGTTGGGCACAAAATAAGTGCCTGCGGGTAATTTTCTTCGAAATCCAGCAGTTCTAATAATGGTAGGCCAAAGGCAGCAGTCTTACCGGTCCCGGTTTGGGCTAATCCGACAAAATCGTTGCTGCCTGTTAACAATACCGGAATTGACTGTTCCTGGATTGGCGTAGGGTTTTCGAACCCTAACTCAGAGATGGCATTAACAATATCATGACGGATTCCCAGTTGAATAAATGGGTTCATGAATTTAAATAACGAATTTGACTACATCGTCAAATCGGGCGCAAAGGTAGCGTTAATAATTCACAATTCAAAGGGCGTATTATAGTTAAAATTAATGATGGTTTTTCACACGCGATTAATGAGCATCAATCTTTATTACATTAACACCAAATTCATTTAAACTTAACCGAAATTTATTGCCATCCACAAGCGGCTTACTGCCCATTAAGGCTGTGATATAAGGGGTTTTGCCAGCTTTTATATCAACTGCCACATCCTGTTTTTCCGCTGACAGGTTTACCACCACAATAAACTTTTCGTGCCCGTTATACCGCATAAATGAAAAAACATGGTCGTTGTTATTCATCAAATTGGCATAAGTGCCGGTTGTAATTATTGTATTATTTTTTCTTAGGCTGATGATTTTACGGTAAAAATTCCAAATCGATTTTGGGTCGCTTCTTTCTTCTTCCAGCGATATGCCATCATTTGGGATATCGGTATTGTTATTTGTCCACCATGGCCCGTTTTTGTACCAGTAGGCCATGCCCGGCCCTTCATCACTCTTGTACCATTCAAATGCTTGCCGGTCTGGGATGTCATTTCCATCAGTCATACCGAAGCTTACTTTGTTGCCTTTCATGCCCAATTCCTGTCCATAATAAATTGACGGCACACCACCCATCAGTAAATTAAGTACACAACCAACTCTTAATTTACCGGAATCTCCTTTTATGGCATCGGCAAAGCGCTGAATATCATGGTTCTCAATAAATACCACCTGCTGCTTATTTGCCGGGGTTTGCAGGAAGGTTGAATCCGCCACCAGCATTAGCTCTTTTTTATTAAAATTACGAATAGCGAACGCCAGTCTAAATGCGAATACCCTATCAACGGTACCTGCTTTTAAATTATCTATACCAAATGAACCCCATTCGGCCTGCTCGGCTACAATTTTTATTTTAGGGTTGATGGTGCGGAGTTTAGTTAACAGCGGATTCCAAAATGTAGTGAACAGGTGCGGCAGGCGGTTGGCATTATCCAGGTTATCCATCATATGATCTAATCGAAACCCATCTACCCCATCATCAAACTTACCATCGTGATTAGGATCCATCCAAAATTTAAACAGGTTATAGTTAAATTGCTGTACCTGTTTATTATTCAGGTTAACCATCGCCAGTTTACGTGTTACGCCATCATAACCGGTAAAGGCCGTTATGCCTACTGCTATAGATACTGGTTTTGCATTGGCCTTATCAGCATAAAAAATATAATCGCTGTATTTTGATGCGGGATTTTTATAGGAATCCCTGAACCACAGGTTGTCGCTGGCTATGTATTGGGTTTCCATATCCATGTAAAACTTCATGTGCCTGCGGTGGAGTTCCTTTATCAGCCTTAAATAATCGGCCATGGTGCCGTAGCGTGGGTCTATCTTATAAAAATCGGTAGCGAAATAATTATGATAGTACATGGATTCGTACAGCGGGGTTAACAAAACCGCTGTAACACCTAATTGTTGCAAATAATTGAGTTTTTGATAGATGCCGTTTAAATCGCCATGAGTATCGCCATTGCTGTCAAAAAAACTCCGCTCGAAAATATGGTAAATGATTTCGGTATTGCTTTTGGGACCAACAGATTTATCATGAGGTATCGCATGCACCTGTCCAAATGGCAAGCACAATAAAAATACGAACAACAATAATTTGAGCTGTTTCACAGACTTAAATTGGTTTACCAAAGTACAAAAATATTATGTCAAATTAAACCAATGGGCAATAAACAAGCATAATGTTAACTTAGTATTATCATTTTACTGTCAGTTTGAAATTTTTTTAACAATTTGTATATCCAAACACACAATTATTTCGTTTATAAAGCAGTGTGTAATTCTTACATACATTGTGATAAGGTTTAGGTTGAAAGCCCCCAAGCAGCGAGTGCAAGGGGGCTTTTATTTTTTTACTGTCCCGTCCTAAGAAAAGTTGACTAAAACCAAGTCAACATATGGAAAAAGAAACACTTATATCAAAGAATGGATTCCCCCCGGCCCGGTTCAGCGTTGCCTTCAAAAAAAAGGTAGTGGCAGAATTTGAAAGAGGCTTTTTAAACAAAGATCAGTTACAGGTGAAGTACGGTTTGCGCGGAAATTCTACGGTATTGAAATGGTGCCGTAAGTATGGTAAATTGCACTACCCTGAAAAAGGAGAATTAGGGCGCCCCATGAAAGATCCACAAAAGCAGCGCATAAAAGACCTGGAAAAACAACTGGCTGAAGCTAAGCTACAAATAGAGGCTTATCAAAAGCTTATTGAAATTTCTGAAGCTGAAGAAAAAATCAGCATCCTAAAAAAAGACGTCGCCAAACAATCAGTGAGCTTGCCAAAACCTACCCAAGAAAAGTAAGTATGTTTTGTGCATTGTTTGGCATTAGTAAACAAGCTTACTATAAGAAGATCAAGTTAGACCGAAAAAGGATCCAGGTGCATGAAGACGCGAAAAAATCGGTACTGGAACTACGTAGGCAGCTGCCGGGGTCAGGAACCCGGAAGCTTCATTACCTGTTGAAAAACAAGGGAATAAGTATAGGCAGGGAGCAACTGTTTTGCTGGCTAAGGTCACAAGGGCTATTAATTTATAAAAAAAGGCGTTATACCGTTACAACAAATTCAAAACACTGGATGCGTAAATATCCTAATATTGTTAAAGATATTACTCTCAGCAGGCCCGAGCAGGTATGGGTTGCTGATATAACTTACTTAGATACGGCAGAAGAGGGAAATGTATATCTGCACCTGATTACGGATGCTTACTCAAAGCAGATCTTGGGTTATGAACTATGCAATAATATGGAAGCCGCTTCGACACTCAAAGCATTGGAAATGGCTGTAAAAAACCGGAAATACAAGGACCTGTCGTTGATTCATCATTCTGACAGAGGATTACAATATTGCAGTAAGCTTTATATTGATTGCCTGGTAAAAAACAACATCAACGTCAGCATGACGGAAAATGGAAGCCCGTACGACAATGCCGTTGCTGAAAGAGTTAATGGAATACTTAAAGATGAATTTGGATTGGCTGAACAGCTTATTAATTATCGTGAAACTTTGCTGCAAGTCAAAGAAAGTATACACTCCTATAACTTTTTAAGGCCGCATTTGAGTTGTTATATGCTAACTCCAGATCAGATGCATCAACAAGAAACTATCAAAATAAAAACTTATAAAAAAACTCAAACATCTTTGGTGGATGTTTGAGTTTTTAACAACTTTTGTATCATCAATAATAGTCAACCTATTTTAGGACTTTACATACCATACCTTCGCAAATCAATATTCAGCATAAATTAAATGTCTAATATAAAACAAGAGCTTTATAATAAATGTGTTGCCTACGTACAAAGCCGTATGGATGCCGCCGAGCAAGCTTTTAAAGCGGCCGAGCAGGCATCAAATGATGATACCAAAAGCAGCGCTGGCGACAAGTATGAAACCGGCCGCGCCATGATGCAGCAGGAAAAAGACCGCAATACGATACAATTAAATGAAGCGAATAAATTAATGGTCGCTTTAAATTCGATAAGCACCAAAGGTGCATCGGATATTATTGAAACAGGGAGCTTGGTATTGACTAATGGTGGCAAGTTTTATATTGCTATCAGCGCGGGGACTTTGGTGGTTGATAACGAGAGCTATTTCGCGGTTTCCGCAGCGGCGCCTATTTGTATGCAGATGATGGGCAAGAAAGCGGGGGATGAATTTGAAGTAAATGGGAAGAGGTATAGGATTGAGGGGGTTTTATAAACCGTCATCCCGAACTTGTTTCGGATCTCTCAGGATGGATTATCGCGCGTTTACATTGCATGTGGGATGCTGAAACAAGTTCAGCAAAAGGTTCAACCCGGTATATTTATCGCCTTTTCTTGCCATTTCAATAATTCAGCAATCAACTCTTCTTTTTCCTGATCTTCTAAATCATTGAAAACCCTGATTGTATCATATTGATATTCAAATAATATCTCGCCAAAAACCTGTCTGTAAAACATTTTTTGAAAAATCGATATTTTATACTTTACTTTCTCTATATCTGAAAGCTGATTTTCATCCACAGCTTTTCTAATCTTCTTGATGGATTTTATTGGATATATTTTATCAGATGTAAAAAAAGTCCCTCTTTTTCTCAAAATCAAACTCTCATTTTCAGTTGTCAGCTCCTGCTTTCCGTTTACTAACCATAAAAATTGCCTTAACGAAACCAAGGCAAAAATTGGGTGAACAATAAAAAACACGATTATAAAACCAGTCGTAATTTTGGAATTAGAATTATGTAATTCTAATATCCCCGTAAAGAAGAACATACTACCAAATCCAAAAAACAGAATTGAGAAAATTGTATTTCGCGAATTGTTGATAGCCCACAGACGCTCATTTGTAGCTATCAATTCAAATCTTTTTCTATTTATTTTGAGAATAAATAACTTTGCATACCAATACATAAAACTAAGTATTGGATTATCGATTTCGGGCATAATAGGGTTCAAGTTATGCGTCGAATATACAAAAGCTTTTTCGAAGATTGTCAATGACAAAAAGGAGATTTACTCTTCCACCATTTCACTATTAAGGCTGCTTACCTCAGGCACTTCGTGCTTGAAGTAGCGTTTCTGGAATATCAGGATGGCTATAACGCCTACAGAGATCGATGCATCAGCAAAATTAAATACCGGGCGGAAGAATATATAGTCCTGCCCACCCCATATTGGTACCCATTGCGGAAAATTCCCACTTAACAGCGGGAAGTAGAACATATCAACTACACGGCCATAAAATAATTGACCATGCTGGTATAATACACCATATATGGTAGAGTCGACAATATTGCCTAATGCCCCTGCTAAAATCAACGCGACGCAGTTGATAAGGCCGCGGTGATATTTGTGTTTTATTAAATATACTAAGCCATAACCAATGGCTACCACAACCGCGATGCGGAACATGGTTAAAACCAGTTTACCAAAATTGCCGCCAAGCTCCATGCCGAATGCCATACCGTTATTTTCGATATAGTGCAACATCCCGTGATCACCTAAAAAGTGGATATCCTGTTGGATGTACATGTTTGTACGAACCCAGGTTTTTATAATCTGGTCGATTAATACAATAAAAACAACAATTAAAAACGGTTTTAAATACGCCGGCTTCATTATTGTTTAAGCTTTGCCTCCATGCTCAGTGTAGTGTGCGGAACCGCGCGTAAACGCTCTTTAGGTATCAATTTGCCTGTTTCGCGGCAAATACCGTAAGTTTTATTTTCAATACGCACTATCGCGGCCTCTAATTGCTCAATAAATTTCTTTTGGCGGGCAGCTAACTGGTTAATTTGTTCTTTTTCCAATGTTGCTGATCCATCCTCTAAAGTTTTGTAAGTACCCGCGGTATCATCTGTACCGTTAGCATTAGGTGAACTTAAAGATGTAGCAAGCGCGTTTAATTCTTCGCGTGCGATACGCAGTTTGTCTAATAAAAGATCTCTAAATTCTTTTAGTTCGTTATCTGAATATCTGGTTTTAACAGTTTCGTTTTCCATTATACTTTACTTATAACAATATAAATTTTATTTTCTTCAATAACAATTATATCACCTTCTTTTAGCTCATCTTCAAGCACTAAGCTATCAGCCAAAATTTCGGCGCAAATATATGCTAAATTATTCTTTACGGCATCCCTTACAAAATCATGCCTTTCCAGGCGAACGTTTATTTTGTCTGTAACTTCAAATCCTTTTTCCTTACGCAGATTCTGTATACGGTTAATCAATTCTCGTGATATACCCTCCTGTTTAAGTTCATTGGTTATCGTAACATCTAAAGCTACGGTTAGTTTTCCTAAATTTGCAACTTGCCATCCCGGAACATCTTCGGCTATTATCTCAACTTCGTTGAGGAGTATCGAGTATTTAGTATCAAGAATCGAGATGCTGCCTTCGGCTTCCAACCGGGCAATTTCATCCTGACCAAAATTTGTGATGGCTTCGGCTACCGCCTTCATATCTTTCCCCACTTTCGCTCCTAAAGCTTTAAAGTTTGGTTTTACCTTTTTAGTAATAAAACCGGCTGCATCGGTAATGTACTCAATATCCTTAATGTTAGTTTCGGATAAAATCAAGTCTTTTACCTGCTCAACCTGTTGCTTAAAGCTTTTATCTAAGATAGGTAATAATATCTTACTTAATGGCTGCCTTACAGCAATAGAAGTGTTTTTACGCAACTTTAACACTAAAGAAGATATATTCTGCGCCATTTCCATGCGTTCTTCAAGTGCCTTATTAACCAAATCTGTATGGTAAACCGGGAAATCAGCTAAATGCACGGACTCGAAAGTTTCTTTTCCGGATACTTTATTCAGGTCATTATACAAGCTATCGGCAAAGAATGGCGCTATTGGCGACATTAATTTAGCTACCGTTGTTAAGCAAGTATATAAAGTTTGGTAAGCTGATAGTTTATCATCGGAGTTGTCTGATTTCCAGAAACGGCGACGGCTTAAACGCACATACCAGTTGCTTAAATGCGCATCCACAAAATCCTGGATGGCACGGGCGGCTTTGGTCGGCTCAAAATCAGCGTAGAAAGCGTCAACCTCTTTGCTTAAAGTATTTAATAAGGAGATGATCCATTGGTCGATCTCCGGGCGATCGCTTAATTTAATTTCCGCTTCGCTGTAGGTAAAGCCATCAATGTTGGCATACATGGCGAAGAAGTTGTAGGTATTGTACAACGTACCAAAGAATTTACGGCGCACTTCGTCGATACCATCTAAATTAAATTTAAGGTTATCCCATGGCGACGCGTTGCTGATCATGTACCAGCGGGCTGCATCAGCGCCATATTGTTCGATGGTAGCGAAAGGATCAACAGTATTGCCTAAACGTTTAGACATCTTGTTGCCATTCTTATCCAGCACCAAACCGTTTGATACCACATTTTTAAACGCGATGCCTTTATTTCCTATTTTTTCGTTAATAGCTTTTACCTCATCACTTGCCTCGCTCAATAATACCGCGATAGCATGCAGGGTAAAGAACCAGCCACGGGTTTGATCCACGCCTTCGGCAATGAAATCTGCTGGGTAAGCGTTAGCAAACTCTTCTTTATTTTCGAAAGGGAAATGCCATTGCGCATAAGGCATGGCGCCGCTATCAAACCAAACGTCGATCAAATCAGGCTCGCGCAGCATTGGCTTGCCGTTCGATGACATCAGGATCACATCATCCACATAAGGGCGGTGCATATCAATCAGCTCAAATGCTTCGGGCATTAAACCCGCTGCTTTGGAGATAGCTATTTCTGCTTCTAATTCTTTGATGGAACCGATACATTTTTCTTCGTTGCCATCCAATTCACGCCAAATAGGCAGCGGAGTACCCCAGTAACGTGAGCGGGATAAGTTCCAATCCACCAAATTCTCCAGCCAGTTACCAAAACGGCCTGTGCCGGTTGATTCCGGTTTCCAGTTGATGGTTTTATTTAGCTCTACCATTTTATCCTTAACAGCGGTGGTTTTTACAAACCAGCTATCCAAAGGATAATATAAAATCGGTTCGTCCGAACGCCATGAGTGCGGGTAGCTGTGCTCATATTTTTTAACATCGAACGCTTTATTTTCTGTTTTTAGCTTGATAGAGATCAACACATCGGTGGCTTTAAAACCGGGTTCTGCACGCTCTTCATCGCTATAATATTCTTCTTTAACATAACGACCGGCATAGTCGGTAACCTCATCAACAAACTTACCTTGCTTGTCAACCAAAGGCACTTCCTTACCGGTTTCGTCCTTCACCATTACCGATGGCACGTTGTTTTCTTTACATGCCCTAAAGTCATCCGCCCCAAAAACAGACGCGGTATGTACTATACCTGTACCATCTTCAGTAGTTACGAAATCAGCCGGGATCACACGGAAAGCATTTTGCTCTAAATCGGCGTTAGTTACATACGGCATTAGTTGCTCGTAATGTAAGCCAACCAAATCTTTACCTTTTAAGGTTGAAAGGATGGCGTAAGGGATAATTTTATCGCCGCCAACATAATCACTGAAAGAAGCATTTTCACCTTCAGCCTTAAAGTATTTACCAACCAAGTCCTTAGCCAAAATAACCGTTATAGGTTCATGGGTATAAGGATTAAAGGTGCTGACCTTAACGTAAGTGATATTTTCGCCAACAGCTAAAGCGCAGTTTGATGGCAGGGTCCACGGGGTGGTTGTCCATGCTAAAATGAACACATCGGTATCAACACCTTCAAATAAAAATGCTGAATCCTCGTCTTTTTTAACTTTAAACTGTGCAGTGATGGTGGTATCCTTCACCATTTTGTAGGTGCCGGGCTGGTTCAACTCATGCGAACTTAAGCCAGTACCTGATTTTGGCGAATATGGCTGTACAGTATAGCCTTTATATAAATATCCTTTATTGTAAAACTGCTTCAATATCCACCAAAGCGATTCGATGTATTCGTTTTTGTAGGTGATGTAAGGATCTTCAAGGTCAACCCAATAACCCATTTTCTCGGTCAGGTCGTTCCAAACATCGGTATAGCGCATTACTTCTTTGCGGCAGGCGGCGTTATAATCTTCAATAGAGATCTTTTTGCCGATGTCGTCCTTAGTAATTCCTAAAGCTTTTTCAACAGCCAGCTCGATAGGCAAACCATGGGTATCCCATCCGCCTTTGCGTTTCACCTGATAGCCTTTTAGGGTTTTGTAACGGCAAAAAATATCCTTTATAGCGCGCGCCATTACGTGGTGGATGCCGGGCATACCATTAGCGCTCGGCGGGCCTTCGTAAAAGGTATAGGGGTTATTGGCCGGGCGGCTGCTAATACTTTTTTCGAAAATATTTTGCGCCTTCCAAAACTCGAGTACTTCCTTACCGGTATCCGATAGATTTAACTGCTTATATTCCTTGTATTTCAATTTTTTACACCTAAATTTTAGAGGTTGCAAAAATACGAATTTTAAGCTTAAAAAATTATATTGGCACTGGAAATTAAAGCGCAAATATTGTCTGAACCTGAATTTTCAGAATTCCGAGGATTTTCAGAATTCGAAATTTCCCCTAATTCTAAAAATTCGAGTTCAGACATTGCTTATCGCTAATAATTAATATCTTACAACCTGTAACAAATCCGTACAAGGCTAAGTCTTATACAGGCAACCATAGCTTATAGCATGTCGGTAAAAACAACTTATAAAGAAAACATAATCATTGCCTTAACCTCTATTAAAGGGAACAGGTTACGCACGTCGCTTACAGCGCTGATTATCGCTATTGGCATTATGGCGCTGGTGGGCATTTTAACAGCTATTGATGGCATAAGGCAACAAACCAACAGCGCATTCGCGGGCTTAGGGGCTAACTCCTTTACCATAGCCAATACCGCCGACCTGGGCTTTGGGCAGGGCGGCCACCAAAAAAAATACCCGCCGATAAATTATGAGCAAGCCGTTAGTTTTAAAAATAAATTCGCGTTGCCTACAGTGGTTACTATCAACTTAAACGTTACCGGCACAGGTATTGTAAAATACGGCAGTGTTAAAACCAATCCTAATATATCGGTATCGGGCACTACTGATGGCTATATGCAAACGACAGGGCATAAAATGGCTTACGGACGTTTTTTTTCTTCGGATGAAATGTTGCACGGCGAAAACGTGGTTGTTATAGGAGATGAGATAAAAAATAAGCTATTTAAAAAGGACGACCCTGTAAATAAATCGATACTGATCGGCAGCAACCGCTTTAAGGTTGTGGGTGTGTTCGCTAAGAAAGGATCGAGTATGGGCGCGGGTGATAAATTTTGCGTAATACCTGTTTTAAAAGCTAAACAGATTGATACCGTTAGCAACCCGACTTTTAACGTTACGGTAATGGTAGCCAGCCCGGAGGCATTGGATGCTACCATTGGCGAGGCGACATCTTTGTTTAGAAATGTGCGTGACCTGCACATCGGTAAAGAAGACAATTTTAATATACAGCGCAGCGATTCTATTCAGAAGGAATTGGCGGGCCAATTAGATGGCATTACCTATGGCGGTGTTGCCATTGGGGTTATTACCCTTGTTGGCGCAGCCATTGCGCTAATGAATATTATGCTGGTATCGGTTACTGAGCGCACGCGAGAAATAGGCCTAAGGAAAGCCATAGGAGCAACGCCATCCATCATTCGCAAACAGTTTTTAATTGAGGCGATAGTAATATGCCTGATTGGCGGTGTATTAGGGATATTTTTAGGAATGATGATTGGTAACGTGGTGGTGATATTAACCCAAGGCAGCTTTGTAGTACCTTATTTATGGATAGGGATTGCTTTAGTGGTTTGTACCGGGATAGGGCTCTTGTCAGGATTTTATCCGGCTAATAAAGCATCGAGATTAGACCCGGTGGAATCGTTGAGATACGAGTAAGATAGAATCAAGAGGTAAGAATCAGGAATTAAGACTTTGCACTTCGATTTGTCATTCTGAGCATCGCGAAGAATCTTCTTCGATTGTAAAGTTCGTATACAGGGCGAAGAAGATTCTTCATTACATTCAGAATGACAAGGGTTTAGAATAACGAGGAGAAGAAAGCGTTTCGCCCCGACTACTGACTCTAACTACTCGCTCTTCTTCAACAGCATTATATTCTTCAACGGGTATTCGAAAAGCAGTTTTTCTACGTAGGTGGTTTTTAAGGCATCATAAAACGCGGCTGCATGCTTTAAATGGTGCATATCGCTCGATATGTAGTCGATCAGTTGGTTATCGATCAGGCTTTCGGCGGTGGCTTTGGTTTCTTTGCCGTAATAGCCAGTTAGGGATATGGTATTCAATTGAAAATCGCAGCCCCATGAGTGCAACATTTTGTATTGATCCATGGTCATGTATGGGTAACGTTCGGGGTGGGCCAAAATTGGCTTATAACCCAGGTTAACCAGCTTTTGTATTACCTGAATGTAGTTTGGCGGCAGGTTGATAAATGAGAACTCAAAAAGCACGTGATTATCGCCAAATACCATCAGTTCCTTTTTATCGATACGAGGTTCAAAGGTTTCGTCGAAGTAATGTTCGGCGGCGGCTTCAATTTCAACATCAATTTGTTGCTTTTTTAGCTCGGCTTTGAGTATTTCCAGAGCATTACCAATTGTTTGGGCATTATTACGGTAAAAATCAACCATAATATGCGGGGTGGCGATGATTTTTTTTATACCCACAGCCATCATCTTTCTTACAAGAGCAATCGAATCTTCTACTGTTTGCGCACCATCATCAATCCCCGGCAAAACGTGGGAGTGCATATCCACCGCGATAGATTCGTAATTAAACGTAACCTCTTTTTTGTTTTTACTCTTGCTCTTGCCCTTAAAAAAATCAAACATGTTATTAGGTTATTACCTGTTATCCATTAAATTAATTTAATGGATTTTTATCTATATACTTTTCCCACTCCCAGGCAGACTGCATCATATCGCCGATGCCTAATCCTGCCGTCCACCCAAGTTTTTTTGTCGACTTGGTTACATCACCCCAAACCTGCTCTACATCACCTTCACGACGTGGACCAATGCTATAATTCAGTTTAACACCCGTAGTGCTTTCAAACGCGTGGATGATTTGCAATACGGTAGTCCCCTGCCCAGTGCCTATGTTAAATACATCATAGCCGGTAAAACCAGGCTGTTCCATTAACTTCAGCGCGGCAACGTGAGCCTTAGCCAAATCAACTACGTGTATGTAATCCCTAACGCAACTACCATCTGGCGTATTATAATCATTGCCAAAAACGGTAATTTTTTCGCGTTTGCCTATAGCTGTTTGGGTGATGAATGGCACTAAGTTTTGTGGTACACCAATTGGCAACTCACCAATCAAAGCAGACTCATGCGCGCCTACCGGGTTAAAATAGCGCAGCGAAATTACCTTATAGTTACTGCCTGACGCGATCATATCTTTCAAGATCTCCTCGGCAACCTGTTTGGTATTACCATAGGGCGATTGTGCCGCTTTTACAGGCGCATTTTCGGTAACGGGCAATTCGTCGGGCTGACCGTAAACAGTGCAGCTTGATGAGAATACAAAATTTAAAGGGTTGCCGTAATAAGCCTCCAATAAATTAAGCATCGAGGAAAAGTTATTGCGATAATATTTTAGCGGCTCGCGAACAGATTCTCCCACAGCTTTGTAAGCCGCGAAGTGGATGATACCGGTAACATCGGGTTCTTTTTCAGCCAGATGTTTTACCGCTTTTTCATCGCAAAGATCAAGTTGATAGAATGCCGGTTTATAACCGATAATTTTGGCAAGCTGATCTAATATTTTAATATCAGAATTCGAAAGGTTATCGATAATGACAGGCTCGTAACCTGAATTTACGAGTTCAACCACAGTGTGCGACCCGATAAATCCGAGCCCCCCGGTAACTAATATTTTAGCCATTATTTGTTGTAGTAAGTAAAATCTTTATGCTGAATTTCAGTCTCTGGCAACGATTTAAAATATTCGTAAGTGATTTTTAAACCTTCGCTGCGTGACACTTTTGGCTCCCAGCCTAAAATATCCCTTGCTTTAGTAATATCAGGGCGGCGTTGTTTTGGATCATCCGTTGGTAACGGCAGACTAATCATTTGCTGATCAGTTCCGGTAAGTTTGATAATCTCATCGCCAAATTGTTTAATGGTGATCTCATCCGGGTTGCCTATGTTCATTGGTTGCGCGTAATCGCTGTGCAATAAACGATAAATACCTTCGATCAAATCATCTACATAACAAAAAGAACGTGTTTGTGAGCCATCGCCAAACATGGTTAACGATTCGCCCCTTAAAGCCTGACCGATGAAAGCAGGCAATACGCGGCCATCATTCAGGCGCATGCGCGGGCCGTAGGTATTAAATATCCTTACAATTCGGGTTTCTAAACCGTGGAAAGTATGATAAGCCATGGTGATAGCTTCCTGGAAACGTTTTGCTTCGTCATATACCCCACGCGGGCCAACAGGGTTTACATTACCCCAATATTCTTCGGGCTGCGGATTCACGTTCGGGTCGCCGTAAACTTCGGATGTTGATGCGATCAGCATACGCGCTTTTTTAGCACGGGCTAAGCCTAACAAATTATGTGTACCTAATGAGCCAACTTTTAAAGTTTGGATAGGTATTTTTAAGTAATCGATAGGGCTTGCCGGGGACGCGAAATGCAGGATATAATCCAATTTACCGGGCAGATGTACAAATTTGGAAACATCGTGGTTATAAAACTCGAAGTTTTCTAGTTTGAAAAGGTGTTCGATGTTACGCAGGTCGCCTGTTATCAGGTTATCCATCGCGATAACTTTATAATCTTCCTTTATAAACCTGTCGCATAAATGCGAGCCTAAAAAGCCGGCAGCGCCGGTAATTAATATTGTTTTACGTGCCATTTAGCTAACTACTTTTCTGCCTATACTATTATAATAAAAACCATGCTCTTTTATCCGATCAAGATCATACAAATTACGACCATCAAAAATAACAGGTGCTTTTAATTTTTCTTTCATGAAATCAAAGTCCGGCGTTCGGAATACCGACCATTCGGTAATTATTAATAAGGCGTCAGCCCCATCAAGCGCGTCGTAGCGGTTGGTAGAATAGCCAATTTTATCACCTAATAATTTTTTAATATTTGGCATGCCTGCAGGGTCAAAAGCTACAACTTCCGCTCCCTCTTTTAGCAGCTCATCAATAATATACAAAGCAGGTGCTTCGCGTATATCATCAGTTTCCGGCTTAAATGCCAGGCCCCAAAGCGCGAATTTTTTGCCTTTTAACCCCTCTTTATAATAACCCCTTACCTTTTCAACCAATACTTTTTTCTGGATCTCGTTTACATCCATTACCGCATTCAGGATCTTAAAATCATATTTATTTTCTTCGGCTGATTTTGCCAGCGCCTGCACATCCTTAGGGAAGCAGCTACCGCCATAACCAATACCTGAGAATAAGAAACGCTTACCTATACGATCATCGGCACCAATACCGCGCCTTACCATATCCACATCAGCACCAACGAGTTCGCAAAGGTTAGCAACCTCGTTCATGAATGATATTTTGGTAGCCAGGAATGAATTGGCCGCATATTTAGTCAACTCGGAAGAACGCTCATCCATAAAAATAACCGGGTTACCCTGGCGTACATATGGCGCATAAAGTTCTGCCATTAATTTACGTGCACGCTCATCCATGGTACCAACTACTACACGGTCTGGCTTCATGAAATCATCTACGGCAACCCCTTCGCGTAAAAACTCAGGATTTGACACTACCGCGAATTGCACATCAGTATTCGCCTTTAAAACAGCGGTAACTTTATCAGCAGTACCAACTGGCACGGTTGATTTTGTTACGATAACTTTATAATCCTTAATCAGTTTGGCAATATCCTTAGCGGCGCCTAATACATAGCTTAAATCGGCAGATCCATCGCCACCCGGAGGGGTTGGCAAAGCCAGGAAAATGATCTTGGCATCAGCTATCGCATCAGCAAGGTTAGTGGTAAATTGCAACCTATTTTCACTTATGTTACGATGAAAAAGTATTTCGAGGCCTGGCTCATATATGGGCAACTGGCCTTCTTTCATCATTTTAACTTTTTGCTCGTTAATATCAACGCAAGTTACCTGGTTGCCTGTTTCTGCTAAACAAGTGCCTGTAACTAAACCTACGTAACCTGTTCCTACAACAGCTATTTTCATAAAGATGTATTGTAATTATTGTTATACTTTTATAGCGACGAATATAATCAAATCAAAATAATGCTGCTAATATATAATATAGGTATCGGTTTATACTCCTGTGCCATATACTTTGCCTCATTTTTTAACAAGAAAGCCAAACTATGGCTCACAGGCCGGAACAATGTTGTTTACGAAAAGTTTGAGAAAAGTATCTGGTTTCATTTTGCTTCGTTAGGTGAATTTGAGCAGGGCAGGCCTTTGTTAGAACATGCAAGAAAGAATCAGCCTGAAAAAAAAATCGTTATAACATTTTTTTCACCATCGGGTTATGAGATCAGGAAAAATACGCCCCTGGCAGATGCCGTTTACTATTTACCGCTTGATACCGCCGCCAATGCCCGTACATTTATTGAAGCCATAAACCCCGAAGCAGCCATATTTACCAAATATGAATATTGGTATCATTATTTTAATGAGCTGCATAAAAAAGAGATCCCGCTGTATGTTATTTCGGGGATATTCAGGCCGGGGCAGGTGTTTTTTAAATGGTATGGCGGCTTACACCGTAGGATGCTGGGCTTTGTAACTTACTTTTTTGTGCAGGATGAGGCATCGAAAGAATTGCTGCAAACTATTGGCGTAAGCAATGTGGAAGTTAGTGGCGATACCCGTTTCGACCGTGTTTGGGCCAATGCGCGACAACCTAAGGAACTCCCGGTGATCCATGAATTTAAAAACGATTGCAAATTATTTATTGCCGGCAGTACCTGGCCTGATGATGAGGCATTAGTAGCTACACTGGTAAAGGATTACGCGGACTGGAAATTTATTTTCGCGCCACATGAGATTGGGGAAGAAAAAATCGGTAAGCTGATCAGCTTATTGCCATTAAATTCGGCAATCCGGTATTCGCAGATTGAGAACAATCAATTATCGCTTAATAACTATCAAACGCTAATTATTGATAATATTGGGATGCTGTCATCACTATATCAATATGCTGATTTAGCTTATATAGGTGGAGGTTTTGGTGTGGGGATACATAACACTTTGGAGGCGGCTGCTTTTGGTTTACCGGTAATATTCGGGCCTAAGTATGATAAATTTAAGGAGGCTAAGGATTTGATAGCTATTAAAGGAGGTTACAGCATTAATGATGAACCGGAGTTAAAAGCTACAGTGGGTTATATTACCGAAGATATTCAGCGGTATAATAAGACTTGTAATATTGTTCGGGAATATGTGAAGGAAAATACCGGGGCTACGAAAACTATCGCGGATCATATTAAGATTTAAATGAGAAATTATTTAATACCCCTTTTTTTATTATTTGCCTTTAATATTTGGGGGCAAAAAACTACCCCTAATTACAGAAAGTTAAAAACCATTTATGCTGATCTGAATAATGATGGCCAACCTGACACCATAATTTTAAGTTCATCTCTGAAAGCAGAATCCTTTTTTAATAAAATAACTATCATTCTTTCGGGATCGCAGATGCGAACATTTATTGCAAAAGATTCATGGACCATTGTCGATAAGCCGTTTCTTATTTCCAATAAAAATGAAACTAATTGCAATTTGTTTTTTCTGAAAATAACCAAGTTACAATCTGTCATTTTGCTTTTTGGTGAGCCATACGGGTCGGGGGAAAGGGATGAATTCTCTATTATTAATATTGAGAATAATGCTGTAAATATGGTATTTGACGATGATGGAACGCTCAATATCGAATCCCCTCAAAAACTTGTTAGTTTAACCAATAATCGCTTGAACTTTATTTATTGCGGGTTGCATGAGTTTGAGGGGCAAACGCATGACGCAATGATAGGATCTTATGCACCTTTCTTTGTATATCCGGTAGAAAATAACTGCAAATTAAACAAACCGTTAATGAAACAGTATAATGAAGAGCATTACGTTTTTGCAGGATACGATTATAATGAGAAACTGCGTATACGATATCCGAAAAACGGCAGCAAACCAACGTTGCTTAAAAAGAGGAGATTAGATTAATGATCTACCCAAAACGTAAAGGCCTCATATCTTGGATCTTTAGATGCTATGTAAGATTCATTGTCAACAAGCAATTTGAATCAATAATTTTTGACAAAATTAGTCTTGAAGGCAATAAATCCATCCTTTTAATAGCCAACCACTTTAGTTTTTGGGATTCGCTAATCTTATTTTGTGTGAATGAGCGCCTGTTTAAAAAGAAAGCATATGTGATGGTTTTGGAGAAGACCATGCGCAAACAATCTTTCTTAAAATACGGCAGGGCGTTTTCGGTGGGGAAAAAGCCAAGGGATATAATTGAATCACTAAACTATGCCACGAGGTTATTAAATGAGCCAGGTAATTTAGTTTTGATGTTTCCGCAGGGTAAATTATATCCCAATTTTGTGGAGCATGTGCATTTTGAAAAAGGGGTGCTGCACATCATCCAAAAAACAAACCCGGAGGTGCAATTGGTATTTGCCGCTACATTTGTGCAGTACTTTAAACACAAAAAACCCACCGCGACCGTTTATTTAAAACAAGAAACGGTAAATTATGCCGACAAAACCATTAGTGATTTACAACAGGCTTACCAGCAGCATTACACAGCATCAAAGCTGCTGCAAACCGAAATAGATATTGAACAGTGATAGTAGCCATTTTTATAACTTTTATTTTTATTGTATTACGGTTCACGGTTACGTTGTTCAATTTTATGTCGAACCCCAAATTGCCGCATATAAAAAGGCCTTATACCGCTTTAATATCCATTTTAATACCGGTACGCAATGAGCAGGATAATATTTTAACGCTATTGCAATCCATCTATAATCAGGATTATACCGATTATGAAGTTCTCATTCTGGATGATGGCTCAGAAGATAACACGTATAGTATTTGCGAAAAATTCGCGTCAAAGCATCATCAATTCCGGGTTATTAAAGGTAAAAAGCTGCCACACAACTGGCTGGGGAAAAACTACGCCTGCCACCAGTTGGCCGGGGAAGCCAAAGGCGATTATTTTTTGTTTTTAGATGCCGATGAGAAAGTTAATAATAGCTTATTAAACAGCGCTATTCATCGTATGCGCTTATATAACCTTGGTTTGTTGAGCCTGTTTACCAACCAGCAAATGGACACTTTTGGCGAAAAATCGGTTGTGCCGTTAATGCATTATATTTTATTGAATCTGTTACCGCTTAGGCTGGTTTACCTGGTTAAGAATAGCACCGTAGCGGCAGCAAGCGGGCAGTTTATGCTTTTTGACGCTGAAATTTACCGAAAAAGCGAATGGCACAAACAAGTTAAGGATAGGGTGGTTGAAGATGTAGAGATAATGCGGATTGTAAAATCATCGGGCTATAATGGTGAGGCTTTACTGGCTAACGGCATGATCAGCTGCCGCATGTATAAAAATTATACCGAGGCTGTGAATGGTTTCAGTAAGAATTTTTTGGCGGGTTTTAATTATAGCATCATCACCCTGCTCATTTATCTTATTATTATTATTGGCGGGCCGATGATTGTTATCATGACCCTCAATTTGCAACTGATAGTGTTTATGATCGGCTTAATTATACTTACCCGTATTATGATCTCATTGTCCTCAAGCCAGAGTGCCTGGTTAAACGTATTGCTGCATCCTTTACAAATGATCAATTTAACTATCATTGCATTTATGGCGATACAGAAACATTTAACCAAAACTACGGTATGGAAGGGTCGCCAGGTTTGAAGCTAAACCCGCACGAGTCTACCCGAAGAGAGCAAACCCTGCTTATTTTGGTTATTATAATATTCCATGTTGTAGGTTTAATTGGCCTCACGGTTCCATCAACGCGAACACTTTTTTTACAGATAGTGCCCTGGCACATATTATTGATGCTGATAGTGATTGTTTGCAGTCACCGACCAATGGAGGGAAAATTCATACTTTTTGCCTTGCTGATATTTGCGGGCAGCATTATTTTGGAATGGATAGGCGTGCACAAAAACCTGATTTTTGGCAATTATAGTTACGGGCCCACTTTGGGGTTAAAAGTTGATGAAATACCGTTAATAATAGGAGTAAATTGGTTTTTGCTGATTTACTCGGCAGGTGTATTAATGCAGCGGACAAGGATCAGGAGTATATTAATAAGGGTAATTGTTGGTGCCATTATTTTAGTGCTGCTGGATTTGATAATAGAGCCCGTGGCACAACACCTTGGTTATTGGCATTGGGCTAATAATAGCGTCCCGTTGAAAAATTATTTAGGCTGGTTTTTGGTGAGCGGAGTAATGCTTTTTGTGTTTGAGAAGTTCGGGTTTAGAAAGCAGGGCATGGTGGCACCTGTATTGTTGTTGGTGCAGTTTGTGTTTTTTATGGTGTTGTTGCTGTTCTAAAAATAACGCTTTTAAAAAAATCAAGAGAATAAGTCAACACCCGGTTAAAAATAATTTATCTTTTTTATTATTTTCGTCCAATAACCCATCACAATTTCAGCATGAAAATTACACTTACTTTATTAGTATTAATTTGTTTCTCCTTTGTTTGTAACGCGCAAAAGTTAACAGAATACAAGGCCATTAACGGCATTACCTATAAAGTTGGCGACACCGTAAGATTAGGCAGAGGATCGTCGCCAAGTGGTACATTTCTTTACTTGCAAATGGGAGGCTGGGGAGCCGCTTTAAGCTATGATCCAAATGCAGGCCCGAACCAATTAAATATAGGGCGAGGCTATGCTAATACAGCTGTTATAATTAAGAAAATAAAAACAGGCAAAATACAAGGTATAGTAAAATATTACTTTACTGTTGGCGGTGGCAATATCACTAATTACCTTTTAACAATTGATGATGCTATCCAGGCCTGCGAGGTAGTTCCGTGTTCTTCAACCGATAACACGGCAGTTGTTCAACAATCAGACGATCAGTTTGATAAATTAAAAAAACTAAAAGGCCTTTTAGATAGCGGCGCCATAACGCAAGCTGAATACGATACTCAGAAAGCAAAGCTATTAAACCAATAAAACCCGAAATGACATCATAGTCAGAATACGCGATATATCATATAAATATTTTAACGTAATTTTGTAATACTATGGGTGCATATAATTTACAGGTTACTATCGACCAAGATTCCGGCTTTTGCTTTGGGGTGGTTTACGCCATTGATATGGCCGAGGAAATACTGGAAGAGGAAGGCTACCTGTATTGCCTTGGCGATATTGTACATAATGATGAAGAGGTTGAACGCTTAAAAGCCAAAGGCCTACGCATTATTGAGCATGATGCGCTGAAGGATTTGCGTAACGAGAAAGTACTCATCCGCGCGCATGGTGAGGCCCCTGATACTTACCGCACTGCTTTAGAGAATAATATTACATTGATTGATGCATCCTGCCCGGTCGTGTTGAAATTACAAAACCGGATAAAATCTTCCTTCGATCAAAACGAAAAAATATTAATATTTGGCAAGCATGGCCACGCCGAGGTTATCGGTTTGCAAGGCCAAACCAACAATGAGGCTTTGGTTTTTCAGGATATTGCCGAACTGGATAATGTAGAACTTCCGCAGAACATTACGCTTTACAGCCAAACCACCAAAAGCATGGACAAGTTTTATGGCGTAAAGGATGAATTAATTGCCCGCGGCTATAACCTGAAAGCGAACGATACCATCTGTCGCCAGGTAAGTAATCGCGATAAGGACCTGCCTAAGTTTGCCAAAAAGTTTGATAAGGTTGTATTTGTATCGGGCCGTAAATCGTCAAATGGTAAGGTTTTGTACGAGGTATGCTTAAGGAACAACCCCAATACTTATTTTATATCTTCATCCGACGAATTGGATATTAATCTTTTTGCTCCGGGTGATAGCGTAGGCATAGCCGGCGCGACATCAACCCCTATGTGGCTGATGCAGGAAGTTAAGGCGGCGTTGGAAGCATTTTAACCGCAAACAAAATCAATTTATAATTGTCATCTCGACCGGAGGGAGAGATCTTCTAAAATCATGCTTATCGTTAAAGCAAATCGGAGAAGATTTCTCCCTCCGGTCGAAATGACAAGTGGTAAACAGTACACCAAATGCAAAAATCAGCCTCCAACATTGGTTTATTAATTGCCTTAATGGTACTGGGATGTTGGGCCACATCTATTATTTTGTTGATGCAATGGCGGGTTAATTTCGCAAACCCTCTGCTTTACCTTTTTATTTTGGTACAGATGCATTTATATACCGGTTTGTTTATTACCGCACATGATGCTATGCATGGTACGGTGTCCCCCAACAAAACATTGAATAATCTAGTGGGATATACTTGCACCTTGCTTTACGCATCATTTTGGTACCCGAAGTTATATGCTAAGCACCATCAGCATCATAACCATGTGCATACTGCAGAAGATCCGGATTATCATACAGGTAATTTTGTGCAATGGTATATACGGTTTATCCGTAATTATTTGTCGGTTTGGCAAATAGTGGTGATGGCGGTGTTGTTTAATGTATTAAAGCTGTGGATCCCTCAGGCTAATTTGCTGCTATTTTGGGTGGTGCCATCGTTATTAAGCACATTGCAGTTATTTTATTTTGGCACATACCTACCCCACAAGGGCGAACATGATAATAAGCACCAATCGCGCAGCCAGGCGAAGAACCATGTGCTGGCATTTTTTTCCTGCTATTTTTTCGGCTACCACTATGAGCATCATGATGCTCCGTGGCTGCCGTGGTGGAAATTGTGGCGAGCTACCTCATCCACAACCACCTAACAGTATTTATTTAGTGCCTTAACCTATTTGGGTTGTAAGCAATTAAATATTGCAAACCGCTTTCGGTTACGTTGTGGGTACCTGCTCTTTCGGCATTGTATTTTACGTGTACCAACTTTGATTTAACCTGGTGAAATAGCTCTGATAAAAATTCAGGCAATACCTTGGCAGATATAGTTGGGAAGTATTTCTTTTCGATAGCTATCTTTTCTAAATCAGTTGCCAGGCTAAACTCCCAGGTTTCATCGGGTTTAAATCCATTTTCAGTAGCGCAGTTGTTCAAATCGTATACATACATTTTCGCTTTGCGTTCAATCGTTTCGTTTATCATTATTTTTTCTTTTTTGTCGGGGGTGCAGTTTCAATTTTAGCAGTCGAGGTTTTACCCGACTGGTAGTCGGATGGGCCCTTCTTCCCTACCGGGTTGGGCATATTTTTTTTGTCTTTACTCATGATTTTTCAATTAGCATAAAGCTTAAATATTACCGTTGCAGATTAATGGCAATGCCTAAGTGGAGAGGGTTTTAAACCACAATTATGGCTTTTTTCTAAGTTAGTTAATATAACTGGCTTAACAGCAGGTATTGGTTATTATGACAGTTGTCGGTTTTTATTAAAACCCGAAGTAAATATTAACCCAACTGACAAAAATTTTATTTTTAACACTTTTACCTTATAAACAATCAAAAAATATGCATTTTTTCAATTTTTATAATGATAATGGCGATTTTAAGTTATTTTTATTAAAAACATGCATTTATTATAGTAATTAGTGATGAATATTATATTTTTTTTAGCTATTTATAGTGAAAAATGGGGCAATTTTGTTGTTTTTTGACGACTTTTTTGTTAAAAAATGTAAAAAAATTATACAGGTATTGATTCAAATTATATATTTGTGCTATTGTTATTATCGGTCTAACAAGCTTGTTCTTTATGATATAATAATGAGGTCAGTTAAAATGAAAAAAAAGAGATAGCCCGAAAGCTTTCTCTTTTTTTTTGCCCAAATTTCGGGATCAGCTCAAAATCTCTTCCAGCACGGCCTGGGAGCGGATATTCCCAAAGCTTTCGATATGCAAAGCGTAATACTCTAACAACTTATTCAGCAGGTAGCGGCGTTCGTCGTTATTTAACTTTAATTGGGGGCAATTCTCAAAACTGCATTCCAACAGATTATAAAAATTTCGGGTATGCGGGGGTGACAAATAGGAGAAGCTATCCGGTTTGTAACGGGTAAAAACGCCGTTCTTCATGTCAAAATATTCTGCATTGGCGGCAAAAGTAGTATCGGGGTAAAAGCCCAGGTATCGGGTAAGCTGAATTAAAAACAACAAATGGAAATTCGCCAATCCATCGGCCTGATGATCCAGCCATTCTATCGAACTAAAAACAAACCCAAATAAACTTTCATCGGTGCCTTGCTGCTTTACTGCTTTGTACAGCACTTCGTTCAGGAAGATGGCGATGCAGCTTTTTATTACATCATAAGGCAGCGAGAGCAGTACCGGCGAATTTTTAAGCTCGGATATGCGTTGTACGCTATTATTGTTTTTATGATAAACCACCACATCCAGCAAATGCAGGGGCTGCAGCATATTGCCTGTTATTTTGGCGCGGGGCTTTTTTACACCATTAATGATGTAGGATTGCAACCCAAATTTCTCGGTAAAAAGCTGTACGATAACGCTGCTTTCGCCGTAATCGGTGGTTTTAAATACAATGGCCCGCGTTTTATGCAGCATGATGAAAAACGAAAATTATTTTGGGCAGAAATATGATGATACCTGTAATCAGCGCGAAACAGGCAGCAACAACTACCGCCCCAGCGCATATATCTTTAACATGGCCGGCTTTCTCGTTATAATCAGGCGATACAAGGTCGGTTAAGGTTTCGATGCCGGTATTGATAAGCTCGGTTAATAGAACTATAGCGATGCTAAGGGAAATCCAAAGCCATTCGGTTGTTGTTACGTTTAGGGTAAATCCTAAGACTATGGCTATAACTGATGCAAATAAGTGTATCCTGAAGTTTAGCTGGCTTTTGGTAGCGTACGCCAAGCCTTTAAATGCATAGCCAAAGCTGCGGATCAGTTTGTTAATCATTGAAACAAATTTAGTTAAAAATAACTTCTTTCCTTTTGTCATTCTGAGCGCAGCGAAGAATCGATCGATAGACATTTGCGCCATATATAACGGATAGATTCTTCGCTGCGCTCAGAATGACAAGGAAGACTAAATGTATAGCTTATCTAAAAAATGGAACAAAATCACTCATTTTTGGTTGATGATTCACTATTTAGATATAAAATGGACTTAAAACTCACCAACAAAGTAGCAATTATATTAGCCGCCAGCAAAGGATTAGGCAGGGTTGTTGCCACCTTGCTATCCGCCGAAGGTGCAAAAGTTATAATTGGCTCGCGCGATGAGGCAGAATTGAACAAAACCGCGGAGGAAATTAAAAAACAAACCGGTAACGAGGTGGTGGCTATACCGATTGACGTGAGCAAGAGTGAGGATATTGAAGCTTTTGTTAAAAAGGCCGCGGCTGCTTTTGGGCGGATAGATATTTTATTGAATAATGCCGGCGGACCACCATTTGATAAGTTTGAAAATTTTGATGAAGCTGCCTGGCAAAAGGCTTTTGAATTGAATTTATTGAGCGTAGCGCATATGAGTAGGTTGGCTTTACCGTATTTAAAAGAATCGGGCAATGGGCGTATTATTAATATTGTGAGTGGATCGGTGAAGTCGGTGTTGGCTAATTCGGTATTATCAACCAGTATGCGAATGGGGATTGTGGGCATGGCCAAGCTAATGGCTGATGAATTTGGGCCATACAATATTACCGTAAACAATATAGCACCGGGATTAATACTTACTGACAGGATAAAGGATACGGCACCAAAAGGAGTCGACCCGGAAGTAGCATTGAAAGAGAAAGCTAAAAGCATTCCATTGGGAAGAATAGGTAAGCCGGAGGAACTGGC
>Ga0302197_10000555_pt1 | contig 37753 bp, 41 predicted proteins | sample II_Bog_N2_1_FD_193526 | JGI IMG/M metagenome (GOLD analysis project Ga0302197, IMG submission 193526) | Peat permafrost microbial communities from Stordalen Mire near Abisko, Sweden - II_Bog_N2_1 | ecosystem: Environmental > Terrestrial > Soil > Wetlands > Peat | place: Sweden: Abisko... | reverse complement strand
TTTAAAGGACGCAATACGCTCCGCAACCGGCAAAATGAATGGCGAAGACTTGGTTATTGCTTGTATGGATTTTAACTTCATCGGCGGTTCAATGGGATCAGTAGTTGGTGAAAAAATTGCGCGATCTATAGATTACAGTATCGCAAACAAAATCCCGTTTTTGATGATCTCAAAATCAGGTGGCGCACGTATGATGGAGGCAGCCTATTCGCTAATGCAAATGGCTAAAACATCAGCCAAATTGGCCCTACTATCGCAAGCTAAAATACCTTACATATCCTTATTAACCGATCCTACTACCGGTGGTGTAACTGCATCATACGCGATGTTGGGAGATATTAACATTGCTGAACCGGGTTCATTAATTGGATTTGCAGGCCCGCGTGTTATTAAGGAAACGATCAAAAAAGATCTACCCAAAGGATTCCAGACTGCGGAATTTGTACAGGAACACGGCTTTTTAGATTTTATTGTAGACAGAAGAGAAATGAAAGAGAAACTGTCATCATTTTTAAAAATGATAGCAGCTTAAAAAAAATGTAATTAAACTTAAAAAGAGATTGTCTCCCAAGGACAGTCTCTTTTTGTTTTAAATAATCTTTAGCATTAATCTTAAACTTCACCAGGTTAATATTGTTAAGAGAAAATAAAAGATAGAAATTATGGAAATTAAACGCAGCGGTTCACAACCCTCAGGTAAAGGACCGGCCGAATATTTTACAGGAATAGTTAGGATAGATCCACTTTTTAGCCCACCTGATCCGGCGCGTGTTGCTATGGCATTGGTTACTTTTGAGCCGGGTGCACGCACTGCATGGCACACTCACCCGCTTGGGCAAACATTAATAGTTACCGCCGGCAGCGGCTTGGTTCAGCGCGAAGGTGGGCCGATAGAACAAGTACGCCAGGGAGATATTGTATGGTTTGCACCAGATGAAAAACATTGGCACGGAGCTACAGCAACCACTGCAATGAGCCACATTGCCATACAAGAAAAACAAAATGGTTCGCCAGTTGATTGGATGGAACACGTAACTGATGATCAATACGGTAAGTAAACAAAAAGGCCCTGATTTCTCAGAGCCTTTTCTATTACCGTTGTTGTGATCAAATGGGATATGTAATCCCGGTTTAGCCGGTAACTATAATAAAGGTTTTCTAGGGCTTTTTACCGCAGACTTATCCGCATATTTTTTACGTAATGCCCTTAATGTACTCGCACCATTGTCAATCCCCCCTTCAGCACCTATTGTTCCCGAGCCCATCTCGTTATTATAGTTGTTGCTGTTTATGGAGGCTTTTGCTATGCGATCATTTCCCGCGTTTGTGTTTTCGCTTTTCATAATTGTATTTATAGGTTATTTTCGGTTCCTGGTTCATGGCCTATCATGCGGCCTGTGGTACGGCCATTATCACGGCTAACAAAATCTGTTTCTGCCGGGCCTACTGATGGAAACTCTCTTTTATCTGGAGGGGTAACATCATTTTTTTCGCTGTATGATGCATCACTACCTTCTTCAGGTTCAGAGAATTCATTTTCGTTTGGAAATTCTACTTTTTCTTCTTCCGGCTGCTTTTTTTCGGGAAACTTATCCGGATTTTTATCTTTATAATCTTCCATCATTTATATTTTTTGTGCAGATATATTTGACACACCTGCGGCTTTCATAACTTAATTACTAACTTATAATTAGTTAAAAGCCAATATCATGCCAATAATCTAAACAATTTGTAAAAATAAAACCCAATACACTAAGGTAACTATATTACAACGAGTTATAGCAATAAAAATATAAATTTTCGATAATATTTTATCAGGCACTAACCATACACAGCTCGCGTACTTTGGATACTGTATAGTCTATCTCCTCTTTTGTAGTGTTTTTTGAAAAAGAGAATCTAACCGATGGCCTTGACGGGCTAGCACTGATTGCGGTTAACACATGTGAGCCAATATCGCTACCCGAACTACACGCGCTACCACCGGATGCGGAGATCCCGGCAATATCCAGGTTAAACAATAACATGTCGGCCATTTCCATTTCGGGGAACGAAACGTTTAGAACAGTATAAAGGCTTTTATCAGGGTCTGTCTCGCCATTAAATTCAATACCGGGGATACTTTCTTTCAACTGGTCTATCATATAGGTTTTTAGGCCTTGTATATGCTGTTGGTGTTGCTCCATTGTGGCATAAGCCATATCTAAGGCTTTGGCCAGGCCAACAATACCGTAAATATTTTCGGTACCGCCACGCATGTTACGTTCCTGAGCGCCGCCGTAAATAAGCGGTTTAATTTTTATACGATGATTGATATGCAAAAAACCAACACCTTTTGGCCCGTGCAGCTTATGTGCTGAACAAACTACAAAGTGAGCTTTTAACTTACTCAAATCATGTTTATAATGCCCCATAGTTTGCACTGTATCGCAATGATAGATGGCATTATAGGCCTCGCACAAGTCGCCAATACGTTCTATATCTGATAGTGTACCTATCTCATTATTAGCGTGCATGATTGATACAAAGCTACGCTCGTTATCTTTCAATAACGTTTCAAGATGTTCGTAGTCTATATTCCCTTTTAAATCAAGATTAACAAAGCTTAGCTTAATAACGCCAGCTTTCTCAAGTGCTTCAAAAGTGTGTATAACGGCATGGTGCTCAATGCGACTGGTGATGGCATGTTTAATATTATGATCAACAATTCCACATCTGATAGCCATATTATCCGCCTCGGTACCGCTCGAAGTAAAGAATATCTCTGATGGCGATGTACCCAATAAATTAGCAACCGTTTTGCGTGAACGTTCAATAAGTGTACGTGCCTCCCGGCCGTGTGAGTGGATTGATGATGGGTTACCGTAAGTATTTTCCATCACATTAATCATTTCCTTCATCACTTCAGGGTCTAAAGGAGTAGTAGCAGCATTGTCTAAGTAAACACGCATTCTTTTTTATTTGTGAATGAGCGATTTAGTGAATGAGTGATTTATTTTATTTGTTAGTTACTGACTTGCGTGCAGTTGAAACAACTTTTAATATTTCATTAGCTTCATTCATTAAACCGTTTATCTCACTCGGTTTTACAATATTGGAGTCAATTAAAATTTCCATCCAAAAAACACTTTCGTCAGCTTCTTCTACAACGATGGAAAGTTTAGAATGAAACTCTGCCTGTGATCTTGCCCGGCAGGCGGCCCTGTAATTTGATCCAACTGAAGAAGAGCATCTTAATAATTGTCGGCTTATTATTTTTGCTTCTTCCGTTTTGGGTAATGATCTAATAAATTTAAATTATCAACAACAAATTTTTTGGTTCTATTTCTAAAGTATTCAGCAAATGCGGATTTTTCCATTCTTTACATAAAGTGAATATAATTATTCACCTAATAAATCAAAAATCACTCAATCGCTCATTCACTAAATCACTCAACTCAAGTTCAATATTTCTTTTATGTCAGCAATAATCTTGTTTGCCAGGTTATTTGCTACAGTTTCCGAGCTTGCTTCCGAATAAATACGGATAATCGGCTCAGTATTCGATTTGCGCAAATGTACCCATTCTTTATCAAATTCTATTTTCAAACCATCAATAGTACTGTGGGGCTGTTTTTTATATTTCTCTTCAACCTTTAACAAAAGCGCGTCAATATCCATCTCAGGCGTTAGCGTTATTTTGTTTTTTGAGATGAAATAGTTTGGGTAAGATGCCCTTAAAGCTGATACTGTTTTGCCTGATTTAGCCAGATGCGTTAAAAATAAAGCGATACCTACCAAAGCATCACGGCCATAATGCAATTCCGGATAAATAACGCCGCCATTGCCTTCGCCGCCAATAATCGCGTTGGTTTCCTTCATTTTGTTAACTACATTCACCTCTCCTACTGCCGCCGCATTGTATTCGCCGCCGGCTTTCTCGGTTACATCGCGCAAAGCACGTGTTGATGACAGGTTCGATACTGTATTACCTTTACTGTTCTTCAGCACATAATCAGCCACGGCAACCAATGTATACTCCTCCCCAAACATACTGCCATCTTCACAAACAAAGCAAAGGCGGTCAACATCAGGGTCAACAGCTATACCTATATCGGCACGTTTGCTCAATACTTCTTTTGATAAAGCCACTAAATTCTCCGGTAAAGGCTCTGGGTTATGCGGAAACTTGCCATCAGGCTCGCAATATAATTCGTGAATGGTTTTTACACCTAACGCCTTTAATAAGGCTGGTACAAATATCCCTCCGGTAGAATTAACGCAATCTATAACCACTTTAAAATCGGCCGCGGCTATGGCTTTAACATCAACCAGCGGCAAAGCAAGTATTACATTTATATGTTTTTGCAGATAGCTATCATCCAACACCACTTTACCCAAATCATCTACCTCGGCATAATTAAAATCACTGTTATCTGCAATTTCAAGTACAGCCTGTCCATCAGCATCATTAATAAACTCACCTCTGCTATTTAATAATTTAAGTGCATTCCACTGTTTCGGGTTATGACTGGCCGTGATGATGATACCACCGGCAGCCTCTTCAGCAGGAACCGCTATCTCAACCGTTGGCGTGGTTGATAAACCCAAGTCAATTACATCTATACCCAACCCTTGTAATGTACCAATAACCAAGTTATTCACCATACTGCCCGATATACGCGCATCACGACCAATAACTATCTTTTTAAATCCGGATTGTTGAATGGCCCAAGTGCCAAATGCCGAAGTGAACTTTACAATATCCACGGGTGTTAAACCATCGCCTGCTGCACCGCCTATGGTGCCCCTAATGCCCGAAATCGATTTTATTAGTGTCAAAGCTGTTGTATTATTTTGATGCAAAATTAAAATAATTAACCAATAGCCACTCCATTTATTGGTTATATTTGGCAATATAAATTATGCCCGAGCAGCTTTTACAATTCGACCGACACCTGTTCCATATCATCAACTATGGCATGACTAATCCTTTTTTTGATTGGATAATGCCTTGGTTGCGCAACCCCAAATTATGGATACCGCTTTATATATTCATCGTAGGTTTTTGTTTGTGGAGGTATGGCAAGAAAGGCATTATCATTATTGTATTAATTGCCTGTTCTGCGGGTTTTGCTGATTTTACCAGTGCAAGTATTGTTAAACCTATGGTGCACAGGTTACGGCCTTGTAGTGATCCGATCACCTCATTAACCGATGTTGAACGTATTGGCTGCGGTTCCGGTTATAGTTTCCCATCCACCCATGCTACCGACCACTTTGCCATGGCTATTTTTACGGTACTGGTATTTTGTGTGCGATGGCGCTGGATTTGGCTTTGGGCGATACTCTGGGCAGGAAGCATCAGCTTTGCTCAAGTATACGTTGGTGTACACTATCCGATTGATGTATTTTGCGGTGCGTTATATGGTACTTTTGTAGGATGGCTATTTTATATGCTATTTATAAAACTTCAGTCAAAGTTTCCGGATTGGGTGCCGGTGATTTGATTTAGCCTCTCAGTTTGTCTAAAAGATCGCTTAATTTATCCGCTTCTTCTTCAGTAAGGGTCTTGCTGATTATATCCTTTATTCTAAAGTCTACATCAATTTTTGATAAAACTTCCAAACCTTGCTCACTAATGCGAATATCAACAGCCCTGCGATCGCAAGTATTAGTACAGCGGGACACAAGCTCTTTTTGAACCAGGCGATCAACAATACGCGAGGCATCCGACATTTTATCCAACATACGCTCCTTAAGCAAATTTACTGTAGCTGGTTTGGGATACTGTCCCCTCAATATGCGCAGGATATTAAACTGCTGCATAGTAAGGTTGAACTTCTCAAACTCACCACGCAAATGGTTACTGAGCCAGCTTTGGGTATAATTTATGTTAATTACCGCTTTCTGGTAATTATCCTCAAACTTAGTGCTTTGTATTTCTTCTTCTATTCGCATCGCCTGTGTTAAATACAAATATCCTTATTATTTTTTAATTTGTTCGTCCTCTTTAGCTTTTCCGTATTTCCAGGGGCAATGCAGGCATTTGTTTTTGCAGCAATAGCCCCGTTTTAAATGGTAAGCTTCGGTAAAAACGAAATTACCATCCTCATTGATATAATAATCAATATTTTCCTCGAGCATCAATTCAATAGTTTCACAATAATATCATTCCCAAAGTGTTCTTTTAAATACTTTCCGTTACCATGTAACGTCCATAATTGTTTGGGCTCAACTTGTTTTACAGCCTCCAGAATATCGTTCCAATCCACATGATCTGATATAAACAGCGTATCGTTCAAATTTACCTGTAAATTTTTCCACCCCGAAGCAAACAGGCGCTTCACCCCTTTGGCATTAATATAACTATCAAACGTAAAAGGCGGCACAATATATACATACTCCTTTTGCTCTTTCATCAACTTACGCCCATACATTTGATATTTACCCGGCGAATAACCCAGCTTTTCATAAATCGCGTTGATAGGCATAATACGATGATGAACCAGTATGGTTTTCTGTGGGGCATGCTCATTAATCATCTGTATCAACCGCTGACTTTTACCCAAACCATAAGCACCTAATAAAATATTGATCTTAACATCATTCAGTTTTTTGATCTCTTCCACCGGGTCTGGGTGCAAAACTTCGGGATCTGCGAAAGTACTTTCTGTGATCAATACATCAGCCTTAGCCCACTCAATTGGCTCACAGGTAACATCGGGCTGTATCTTATAGTCACCTGTATAAAGGTATTTTACACTCTCGTATTCCATTAATACCTGTGCCGAACCCAACATATGCCCTGCCGATATAAACGTAATTTTAACGCCTTTAATATTAAATGATTGATGATAGGGCACTATATTAAAAACCTTAGCCGAGTTTTTGCCATATCGCAGCTGCATAAAAGCAGCAGTTGGTTGAGTACAAAACACCTCATTATTACCACTAACCGCATGATCGGCATGAGCATGTGATATTACCGCTTTTTCTATAGGTTGTTTAGGATCGAGGTAGAAATCGCCGTATTTGCAGTATAACCCGTTTGTATTGATTGTAAGAAAGTCTTCTTTGATATTCATTAGATATTCTATTTCTGACGAATAAACATCAGTTATTTACAACTCCCTCCCTTGGGAGGGGTGCGGCAGCATGTGTTGTTGCGGGGAGGGGTTAAATAATTAGCAAAACCATTCTACTTAAACCCCTCCCTTCCCCTCCCATGGGAGGGAATCGCACAAAACCCTCTTTTTTGCTTTATTTAATATTTAGAAACCGCTCATGCAAAGCCAGCACTTGCGGAATCACCAATTCCGAATTATCATTTTTAATAGCATAATCCGCAAGTTGCAATTTTTTCTCTTCAGAAAACTGCCTTGCCTCCCGGTTTAATATTTCATCCCTGCTGAATCCGTCACGTAACGTTACCCGCTCTATACGTAATTCTAATGGCGCTGTAACAATAATACTTTTGTCACACATTTTGTAGGAGCTGCTTTCGAATAATAAAGCTGCCTCTTTTAATACATAAGGTGCATTTTTAAACCGGGGTACCCAATTATCAAAAGCTCTAAAAACGGCAGGGTGTACAATAGCGTTCAGCTTTTTTAGTTCAGCTTCGTTATTAAAAACTATACCGGCTATATGTTTGCGGTTAAGTGTACCGTCCTCAAAATATGATTCCGCACCAAAGGCCTGCTTAAGTTCTGCTATCAATATAGCATCATTAACCATCACTCTTTTGGCCTCATCATCAGCATAAAAAACCGGAACGCCCAATACCTCAAATATTTTACTAACCGTAGTTTTGCCACTGCCTATATTGCCGGTTATACCTATTTTCAGCATCTACTTTTTTATTATAAAATCAATATTCTGCGGCTCTACGTTTATTACTTTGCAAAATGGCGGTATCCGGGTAAGTTTTACCGGCAAGGTGCTATAACCCTGATTTTTCCATAAGTTCAGATCAGCCTCGGCTTCAAAAAAGTTCTCATCAGTTTCGGTATACCTTCGTAGCGATGTCATAAATGTAACGGTAACCTTTTCCGGAAAAATCTTCACATTGTAAAAATCGCTGTTATTAATCAGCTTCACAGGGACTTCCAGGGTCTTCTCTGTAAATTCATCCACAGGAAAAACCACATCCACTGCTTTGGGATATATAGTGATATTACCCTCATTAACCGATTGCAAATTCAACCTGGTGCGGATATTTTCGTTAACTTTTTTCACGATCAACGAATCCGTATCCCATTCAGTTATGCTTTTAAGCCTATCTGTAGGGCCAACAATGGTAATGTACGATGGCCTTAAAATTGGATTATTTGCCTGTGAAAACTGCTGCTGATAAGTAACATCGCTCAATAATTTTATAGGCACCCTTTTCACCATTCGGTTTAAAAAGTCAAAATAAAGCGTATCGGGATTAAACGATATCACGTCATGATTCGCTTCGCCATCAGCAATTTGCATTTGTTGCGAACTCAACACCACATAGTTCCCTGTATTTAAAGGCCTCAGATCTACAACTAAACTATTGCTGCTGTAATGCATCATAGTGTAAAGCATTTGCCACCCGGTGCCTTTAATTGTGATATCAACCGTATCTGACTGCAGGGAATGAAAGGCCCGTTTTTGGGGAGTATTTTTATAACTCAGCACACGTTTAACCGTGTAATTGTAGGGGTTTGACAATGTAATACATAACCACGCCAACGCGGCCAATACCAGGCATGTAAAAAATGCCGATAAGCGCCTTTGCTCTGTTGCCGATAGTTTTATGATTGCCATTTCTGGAAGTTAAAAGTAAAAATTCAGAAGTCAAAAGGTCAATTAAGTCAAAAAGCTGAAAGCAAAAAAGCTAATAAGGTGCTTTATACTTTCAGCTTTTATTATAAGCTTATCAAGTCAATTTTTGAATTTGACTTTTTAATTTTGAATTATCAATTACGCTTTCGCCGGTGTGTTTAATGCCTTTGAAGCATCTAACGATATAGCCGATTTATCATAACGGATTTTGTTGCCGCTTTCATGCTCAATTAAAAAAGTGGTATCGCCAACTTCGGCAATTTTACCATGGGCGCCTGCCGTGGTAACCACTTTGTCGCCTTTTTTTAAATCGTTAACAAAGTTTTTTTGATCTTTTTGTTTTTTAACCTGCGGACGGATCATAAAGAAGTAAAATACTACTACGATCAATACCAACATTACAATTTGCTGTGTAGCCATGATTATTTTATATTATTTTTTGTTTTAATGTGAGTGTTATAAATTATTTCTTTTCCAAAACTTCGCCTACCAGGTGTACAACCGTTTGTGCAGGGTTGGTATTAGCGGTAATGGTTACCATTTTATCTTGTAAGCCAATTCTACCGGTACTGTTAAATACAACTGCTACCTGACCGCTCTGCCCCGGAACAACCGGAGTTTTTGGCCAGTTTGGTGTAGTACAGCCACAGCTTGCCACCGCGCTGGTAATAATTAATGGCGATTTACCGGTATTGGTGAATTTAAAATTGTACGTCACCTTATCACCACGGTTTATTTTACCAAAATCGTACGATGATTTGTCAAAATTCATTACAGGGGCATTGGTTTGCGTAGCGGATACCGTGCTGCCTGCCGATGTTGCCGATGCACCTGCCGAAGCCGGTTGCGCTGCTGATGAATCGGCAGTTTTAGCGTTTTTTGCTGATTGGTTGCAGGCTGATAAAAGCATGCCTGCCGCAAGAACGCTTAAAATAAGTTTTTTCATATTGTTTATTCTATTAAACCTCTTCCTATTTTATTTATTTTCTTTTGAGCTTTTAGTTCAATTAAAATCTTGTCCAAGATACCGTTTAAAAACGAATTACTTTTAGGTGTACTAAATTCCTTTGATATTTCCAGATACTCGTTAATAGTAACCTTTACCGGCACCGATGTAAAGTTAATAAACTCGGTAATAGCCATCTTCATTAATAAAGTATCCATCATAGCAATACGTTCCGGCTCCCAGTTCTGGGTTTTTTCAGCTATCATGGCCTGATATTCTTTATCGTGCCTGATGTTTTGCTCAAATAAAGTTACAATAAACTCCCTGTCCTCTTCCCAGTTTCCGGTAACTTCAGCCAGCTTGTTTTGTTTGGGATCTTCAGAAGCAAAGTTTTTAAAGGTTTTGGCTATCAACGCCTGCAACACATCTTTATCAACCGGCCAAAAAATAAATTTATCCTCAAAAACCTGCTCGGCTAATGATGATTTTAATATTACCTTCTTGAAAATGAATTTAATGATGTCCTTATCAGTCTGAATGGTATCACCTGTGTGTTTCAGGTATTCCGCATACTCAGGAGCGTTTTTAAGTATGATGAAAAGCGTTTTTGCAAGCTCGGGCTCAAAGGTCCACTCTACTTTGTATTTCTTTGCTGAAACAAGGTACTCTTTGTTATCATTTAACGTGGTGATGAACCGGTTACTTAATATTTTAAGATCAGGGTTTTTATCCTCTTCGGTTTTGATGTGTTTGTTTGATCGCTCAATGGCGTCAATCTCGGCGTAGTTAGCTACTTCCGAAATTAATGATAGCATCCAGATATACATTTCGTATACCTTGTCGATACTTTGAAGCAGGTTTTTTTCCTGGGCTTTGATGTCCCCGCCTGTCTGATGAAAGGCATATAATGCCTGTAATACTTTTACCCGTAGGTGCCTTCTGTTTAACATGATTGTAAGAACGATTTTTTGCCGGTTTTGCCCGGCGGTTATTATTAATTTATTAGTATGACGATTTTACTTTTTTAATGTCAGCGATTCTTTTCTCTGCAATTTTATTCGCTGCTTCTATTGATGAAATATTTTCGGCTTTAGAAAGTTTTAAAACATTCCTGGTTGCTTCATAAATATTTTCAGTTAGCTGCATAGTGCGCTTTTTGGTAAAGCCCATCAGCTCTGAATAACAATTAATTAGGCCTCCTGCGTTAATTACGTAATCGGGCGCAAATAGTATTCCTTTTTCGCGCAACATTTGCCCGTGTACCTGCTCATCCTCTAACTGATTATTAGCCGATCCGGCAATAATAGCACAATTTAATTTATTAATGGTTTGCGTATTAATCGTCGCGCCCATTGCGCACGGCGAATAAATATCAGCATCAATATCAAAAATATTGTTGTGCGCGATGGCTTCTGCACCGTATTTTTTAGCAACCTGCCTTAGCAGGTCCTCGTTAATATCGTTTATATAAACTTTAGCTTTTTCATCGCGCAGTATCTTTACCAAATTCTCGCCCACGTGGCCTATTCCTTGCACAATTACTGATTTCCCGGCTAGGCTATCATTACCATATAGCTCTTTTACAGCGGCTTTCATTCCCATAAAAACCCCTAATGCCGCTACCGGGGCCGGGTCGCCGCTACCACCTATGCTCTCAGGCATACCAGTAACATATTGCGTCTCCATACGGATGTATTCCATATCCCTGGGATTGGTACCTACATCTTCGGCAGTAATAAATTCACCGTTCTGGTTTTTAATAAACCTGCCAAATTTACGCAACAAAGCCTCATTTTTATCCCGGTGAGAGTCACCAATAATAATCGCTTTGCCCCCACCCAGGTTTAAACCATTGATGGATGCCTTATAAGTCATGGCTTTTGATAGCCTTAACACATCACTTAAAGCTTCAGCTTCAGATTTGTAGGCCCACATGCGCGTACCACCCAAAGCCGGGCCCAATGTAGTATCATGAATAGCGATGATTGCCCTTAACCCTGTATCCGGGTCGCTGCAAAACACAATTTTCTTATGTCCCAATGCCTCCAGCTGGCTAAATATCGATTCTGTTGAGTTTTGAAGAGGCATTTTATTAAGCATAAGGCTCGCTGCAAAAGTAGCGGTTTTTTTCGGTGTGGCAAAATGGAATACTTGCTCATTATTGATAACATCGCTAAAAACAAGCGTAAAATATGATCATTCCATGAACTATCATTCATCAAATATGAGCCAAATAATCTATTTTTGTAAAGGCTATGAAACATCTCGCATACCTCAACAAGTTTCTTCTTAAATATCGCTGGCGGTTAATACCGGGTATACTTTTCGTAGTAATATCAAACATTTTCAGTGTGTTACTGGCCCCTGTTGTACGGATGGCTTTTGATATGGTAGCCGACAATATCAGCATTTACGAACTTTTTAACGGGTTTAACAGGCAAGCTATCATTTATAAAATATTTGGTTCCGGCTTGTTGTTGTTTGGCTTGGTGGTGTTGGGATTATCGTTGGTACGTGGTTTATTCCTGTTTTTTATGAGGCAGACTATCATCCTGATGTCGCGCCATATTGAATATGATCTTAAAAACGAAATCTACGCGCATTACCAGGTACTCTCACTGGCCTTTTATCGCAGACATAATACAGGCGACTTGATGAACCGGGTAACCGAGGATGTTTCCCGTGTACGCATGTACCTGGGCCCCGGCATTATGTATAGCTTAAATACTATCATCCTGTTTGTGATGGTTATTTATTTGATGCTGACGGTAAATACCCGTTTGGCCATATTTTCCATATTACCACTACCAATACTGGTGTTGATTATATTTTATATCAACAACGTCATTAACTTTCGCAGCGAGAAGATACAGGAGCGTTTGTCTATCCTTTCCAGCTTTGTACAGGAGAACTTTTCAGGCATCAGGGTAATAAAATCATATGTCCGCGAAAATTATGTTCGCAAAAACTTCGCTATTGAAAGCGAGCATTATAAAGAACACTCCATGGCACTGGTAAAAGTGCAGGCTTTGTTCTACCCTACCATGCTCTTATTGGTTGGCATTAGTAACGTAATTATAATTTATGTTGGTGGCGTGGAGGTAATGAAAGGCAATATCAGCGCCGGTAATGTGGCTGAGTTTATCGTTTATCTTAATATGCTTACCTTCCCGGTAATGTCATTAGGTTGGGTAACCTCGCTTATTCAGCGTGCATCCGCGTCGCAAAAACGTATTAATGAATTTCTGCACCAGCAACCCGAGATTGTATCTCCCAAAGTCCCTAAAGAAAACATCAGCGGTAAAATCACTTTTGATAATGTTTCCTTCATTTATCCCGATACTGGTATACAAGCATTAAAATCAGTATCGTTCACCATAAACCCCGGCGAAATGGTGGCTATCATCGGGCGCACCGGCTCGGGTAAATCAACTATTGCCAATTTATTGATGCGCATGTACGATACCACAGGCGGCGAGGTGTTGATTGATGGCAAACCACTAACCCAGTACAACCTGGAAGGTTACCGTTCACAGGTTGGTTTTGTACCACAGGAAGTTTTCCTGTTTTCAGATACCATTGCCAACAATATTGCTTTTAGTGCCGATGTTTTAGATATGCCGGTTGTTGAGCAAGCAGCAAAAGATGCTGCCGTTTATAAAAACATTATGGAGCTTGAAAAAGGCTTCGAAACGTTAATTGGTGAGCGCGGTGTTACCCTGTCGGGCGGGCAAAAGCAACGTGTATCCATTGCCCGTGCTATTGTAAAGCATCCGCAAATATTAGTATTTGATGACTGCCTCTCGGCCGTTGATACCCGAACCGAAGAAGAAATTTTAAATAACCTGGGCAATATAATGAAAGGCAAAACCAGCATTATTATATCCCATCGTATATCAACCATAAAAAATGCCGACAAAATTTTGGTGATGGATAACGGCCAAATTATTGAACAAGGCAACCATGAATACCTGATGCAGCAAAAAGGCACCTACTTTGAACTGTATGAAAAGCAATTGCTGGAAGAAGAGGAAAATGTTTAAAATGTATAACCAAAGCGCAACATAATTTGACTGCCAGCTTCAATACTTCCAAATACCCGCTTTATTTTGAAAAAGTAAGTTGCTTTCGGAAACACATAATGTGTTAGTTTATCTATATAGGTACTACTCGTATAATAACCATTCGACAAATCATCGTATCCAAATGTTGTTCCTAAAAAAACCCTTATACCATTCTCAAAATCGGCGTTATCTACATTATGAAACAATATTTCACTGGTAAGGCCTACGGTAAAAAGGCCTGTTCTTGGATCGTCATAATAATTGGGTGACGATATGATAGTTTGCCTGAAATTGGCATACGCCCCAAACTCATGGCTGTAAGCCATCTCAATTCCAATATAACGAAAATCAAACCTACCTGAATTTACATACAAGTTAGCGGATGCCCTTGCGCCAACCGCTCCGAAAAATATATCCTTGAAATTATTAGGCGGGTTATTTGTGGCACTGTTACTGGTGGTGCTGTTGTTATAATCCCCGGCAACTCCAAAAGCGCCATAAGCGAGGTTAAATCCATTAAAAACATATCCTCTGCTTATATTGATTTGTCCGCTTGTTAGCAGGTCCTGTCCATCTGCACTAGTATTTGCGCCTAAGGCTGCCGAGATATATGTAGCCGACTTTACCGTATCAAACGAAGCGGGCTTTGGCTGATAAACAATATCAGCATGGTAAAGTGCAGGCGTATATAAATGTGAGCATGATGTAAATAATAATATTGCTATTAATAAAACAGGTAAAGTTTGTTTATGCATAAATTGGTTTTAGGCTGATTGTAAATATAAATCAAATAGTTAACTCATAAAAAAAACCCTGCATTATTACAATATTATTTAATTAAATAGTTGCAATTTGAATTTTTATTTATATTTATGCCAATCAAAACTAATTACAATTGATTTTATATGGGAGACTTTGACAACAGAGAACGTGAAGAGGTATTTTCAAAGAAGGTAAGGGCAGGAAAAAGAACTTATTTTTTTGATGTAAAAGCAACACGATCAAACGATTATTATGTTACTATTACCGAAAGCAAAAAGCGTTTAGAGGATGGCGTTTTCATTAAACACAAGATCTTTCTATATAAAGAAGATTTTGAAAAGTTTGCAGAGGGGTTAAAAGAAACCATTGAATATATAAAAGACAATCAGGAAGTAGTAGAGAAACGCTATGAATTTAGCGAAGCTCCTGAAGCGGCCAAAACATCGGCTGATGAAGATTTCTCTTTCGAAATATAGGCCCAAACTAAACTTATTATAATTTATGTACCCTCCTGCTGTAATAGCAGGAGGTTTTTTGTTTTATACAGATACTATAAACGCTTCATGGTACTTGATTTTTCAAATTATAAGGTGATTTTTTCTATTATCTTTGCGCCCGAAAAGAATAGAACAATATAAGAGTTAAGAGATCTTGATACTAGATACTAACTACTTGATACTAAAATAAAAATATGGGACTACAATGTGGTATAGTAGGTTTGCCAAACGTGGGCAAATCAACACTTTTTAACAGCTTATCAAACGCTAAAGCGCAAGCGGCAAACTTTCCTTTTTGTACAATTGAGCCAAACGTTGGGGTAATAACCGTACCCGATGAGCGCTTAACTAAATTAACTGAAATAGTAAATCCAAAAAGCATTGTACCCAATGTTATTGAGATTGTTGATATAGCGGGCCTGGTTAAAGGCGCCAGCAAAGGCGAAGGTTTGGGCAACCAGTTTTTAGCTAACATCCGGTCAACAAACGCAATTATACACGTACTGCGTTGTTTTGATAATGACAACGTGATTCACGTTGATGGCTCAGTTAACCCTATCCGCGATAAGGAGATCATCGATACCGAACTTCAATTAAAAGACCTGGACTCGATAGAAAAGAAAATACAAAAAGTTGAAAAGGCAGCCAAAGTTGGTAACGACAAAGAAGCCAAAAAAACTTTTGATGTTTTAACAGTATACAAAAACCACCTGCTATCAGGCAAATCTGCCCGTACAGCGCCGGTTGCCGAAGAAGATCAAGAGTATATTGCTGATATATGGTTATTAACCGCTAAACCAGTAATGTATGTTTGTAACGTTGCCGAAGGCGATGTAAACACAGGCAATGCATACGTAGACCGCGTTAAAGAGGCCGTAAAGGACGAAAATGCCCAGGTGCTGGTTATTTCTGCACAGATTGAATCTGAAATAGCTGAATTAGAATCATACGAAGAACGCCAGATGTTTTTGGATGATTTAGGACTGACCGAATCAGGCGTAAATAAACTGATAAAATCAGCTTACAGCTTACTTAACCTGGCTACTTACTTTACCGCGGGCGTGCAGGAAGTTCGTGCATGGACCATTACTAAAGGCTTTACAGCGCCACAAGCTGCCGGTGTTATTCACACCGACTTTGAAAAAGGATTTATCCGTGCCGAAGTAATTAAGTACGAAGATTTTGTAAAGTATAACGGATCGGAAGCTGTTATTAAAGAAAATGGCAAACTATCTGTTGAAGGCAAGACCTACATTGTTGAAGATGGTGACATTATGCACTTTAGGTTTAACGTATAATAATTAGACGGAAGAGTCAAGAGCCACGACAACCCTTTTTCTATCTCGATTCTTGTTTCTTGATTCTTGCTTCTATATTTGCATCAATAAGCTCCCGTAGTTCAACGGATAGAATGATGGTTTCCGGTACCATTGATATGAGTTCGAATCTCGTCGGGAGCACCCAGCGAGACAACCCGATATTTTCGTGAGTTGTCCCGCTTTTTTTATTGTTTAACTTATTGTTAATCAGATACATAACCTTGAATCATTCGGTCAATTCTGTAGTTCAAAATTGCAAATTCCCAATATTACGAATACTCAAGATCCGGCTATTTTTCTTAAATCTGCTAAAAAGGGGCTCGAAAAGCTTCTCCTCGGGGCTAGAAGTTACATTATCAGGGCCTTGTGTCGAAAGATTTAAGGCCTTTTTCAATTAGTTTCGAAATTGCGCTGTCATTTCCTGGATTGTGACTATCAAATTGCTTTCAGTCAAGAAATGTGGTCGGGCCGGCGACTCTTTAAATATTCTATCAAAAATTTTGCGATTTGTCGGCTTCGGCAACTCTACTCGCCTACATCCGTCAGATAAATGGCGGACAGGCGTAATTTTCAGCCCTGCTAATGCGACGCAGCCACTTTGCGAAAATAGGTTGCGTGTTTGCTATAGATAAAATCTAAAGGCCTGGTGCAGTCAGCAAATAAATATTATAATTTGTAGCGTTAAGGTATTATCTTAGATAAATAAATAGCATAATAGCCTTAAATTAAACCGGCCGGTCTGAAGAGCGGCACCACTCAATGAAGGAAGTATTCTCAAAATCCGGGGAATATTTGTATAGATATTTTCCGCCGACAAAAGCAGCCAGATATGAAAGCACAAAATGATCGAGGCAAGTTAGTTAAGGAACTAGAAGAACGAAATGCCGTTATAAAAACCGTCCTGCAGAACATTCCTGTTGGCATCGCGGTGAACAAAATAGATGACGGAAAAGTTACCGTTGTTAATAAGCGTTTCAGCGAAATATACGGATGGACTGCTGACGATTTAACGGACATCGCAGGTTTCTTTAGCAAGATGTACCCTGATGAGGCTTATAGAAAGGAGATTATGGGCAGGCTGATGAACGATATCCAAAGTGGCGATCCGGCCCGCATGAGTTGGAACGGCATAACCATAACAACACAAGCAGGCGAAAAACGCGTCGTAAATTTAAAGAATATTCCTTTGGATGATCAGAACCTGATGATTTCAACCGTGTTGGATGTTACTCCGGAATTTAACCAGGCAACTGAAATAAGGCGCACGAAGGCTAACTATGAAGCCCTGATCAACGGGACACAAGATTCTGTCTGGTCTGTTGACACAGAATTACGCATTATCACGGCCAATCATTCTTTTCTGGAAATGGTAAAAACTATTACCGGAAGGCACGTAAAGGCGGGAGACAGCGTGTTGGTTGAAGTATTTGACAAGGAGCAATTAGCTAAATGGCAACTATACTACGAGCGGGCATTAAAGGGTGAACGATTTACCATCAAAGACCAGTATTATGACCCTGTAAAGCGAACAGTTGAATATAGCCTCATTTCTTTAAGCCCTATGTTCAATGAAGAAAATGTTCTTTTTGGCGTTGCATGCTATTCAAAAGATATTACGCGGGACACGCTGAACTTGCTGGCGTTGGAAAAAACGAAGGCCGATCTCGAAAAAATAATGGATTCTTCATTGGATATGATTTGTTCTATTGACGCAAATGGGTGTATTTTAAGCATCAGCGCTGCTTCCGAAACAATTTTAGGATATCGGCCGGATGAACTTATCGGTAAACAGCTGTTTGACTTTATATACCCGGAAGACAAAGAGAAAACTGAACAAGCTGCTGCCCATGTAATGATAGGCCACAGCCTGACAAACACTGAAAATAGGTACGTGCGTAAAGACGGTTCCATTGTCCCCCTAATTTGGTCGGCCAGGTGGGACCCAAAGGATAAGATCAGGTACGGCATAGCCCGCGACGCAACAGAAACTAAAAAAAGTGAAGCGGTAATAGTTGAGTCGGAGAAAATATATAAATACCTGTTTAATAAAAATCCGTTGCCAATATTCATCTGGGACCAGGCAACGCTTAGGATCATTGATTGCAATGAACAGGCAATCAGTAAATATGGTTATACGAGAGAAGAGTTTTTACAACTAACATTGCAGGAATTAGGTCAGTTTGACGGTGTGCAGCCTCTTGAAGAAGTTGTTGAAGCGGAAGCGCCACATCGCGGGCCTGGTGAAAATATCTGGATCCACAAGAAAAAAAACGGCGAATTGATGTACATGGATATCACCTGTCAGTTAATGGACTTTAAAGGGAAAAGAGTGGCTATGGGTATTGCCAATGAAGTAACTGAAAGCCGTTATTATCTTGAACTGGACAAACTGGAAAAGAATATCCTGGAAATGAGCGCTAAGAACGATAAAAGCTTAAGTGAGATAATTGAGATCTATTTATTGGGAGTGGAAACGCTACATCCGGGCATGCTCTGCTCGATGCAGGAAAAAAGGGATAACAGGTTATATAACCTTTCTTCGCCAAGCCTGCCAGCCGAATACCTGGAAGTTATCAGGGGAATTAAAATTGGCAACAATACCGGATCGTGTGGAACGTCTGCCTTTTTGAAACAAAAGGTAATAGTAACGGATATTTCAAACGATGTGCGCTGGGCAGATTACAAAGAAATTGCCGCAAAATATCAACTAAAAACGTGTTGGTCCTATCCCATTCTGGATCGGAAAGACAATGTATTGGCCACTTTCGCATGCTATTACAAAGAAATAAAATACCCGGCAGAGCGTGAAGAGAATACCATAAAAAGGGCAGGACATATTTTACAAACAATTTTAGAAAGTTACCAGCGGGAACATGCTTTAAAAATAAGTAATGAACGTTTTGAACGTGCCGCTGAAGCTACTTCGGAAGTGATTTGGGACTGGAATTTAGAAACCAACGGAGTATATTATTCCGGGAACATGCAAAAATTGTTCGGTCACAAGTCTGGCGTAAAATACAATAATTTACCTTTCTATTTTGAATATGTGCACCCCGATGATAGGGAAAGGGTAGCGCTTCATACTGACCAGGTTAAATCAGGCGCAATGATAAACTGGACGGAGGAATATCGTTTTAAAAAAGCCAATGGCGACTATGCTTTTGTGCTTGATAAAGGTATTGTTATCAGAGACGAAAACGGTGTAGGCATTCGTATGATAGGGGCGATGCAGGATATTACAAGCGCGAAACTGAACGAAATGCGCATTAATCGACAAAATGAACGCCTTACAGAAATTGCATTAATAAATGCCCATGAAATAAGAAGGCCAGTTGCAACTATTTTAGGACTAATGCAACTAATTGATAAAGAAACGATTGTGGATGAAACTGGCCGCGATATTCTCAAACACCTCGGCACCGTAACGGAGGAGTTGGATACAGTGATAAGGCGTATAATTGATAAAGCTGAATGTTAAATGTTCTGATAAAAATGGAAAGCGACAGGCACTTCAAAGCTTCCGGAAAAAACGAGAAGGCACTACGCTACTATATTTATATTTGAAGTAAATCCGCGAACGCTTCTTTTTATCAGCAAAATATCCGGGGGCATTGGGAAATTGAAAATAAGTTAGATTGGGTTCGAACCCAATCTAAAAACTAGCTAATTCTTTCAGCTCGTTCAAACAAGAGTTCGAAAAATGTATCGTCAGGAGCACGAAAACACGCAATTACCGAAACACTTGCGTGTTTTTTATTTAAAAAAGGACTGAGGCTTCGCCAAGCCTATTTGTACAAGTTAGCAGTTTGATTAAAGCATAAAACTTGTTTTCCGATTCCGTTATTTCATATTTACTTTACTGCTTGTATTTTAAATCTCATAACAGGCAATCTAAAATCAGTTTACAACAAGCATTTATATAAATTGTTTTAAAACAGCAATTATGTCTAATTGGGCTATTTTTTAGGCTGATTGGGTTATTTTGCTGCTGCCTTTATGCTGAAATTTGACCATAAGTTAATTTATTTACGTTATGGAAGACACAAAAGCGGCCCCAATTACAACAAGTGCTCAAGAAGTGCAGACCATTTCCGTAGTGGGCGATAATTACAGCATACTTGTAAGCGGCGACCAAACTGGACGCGCCTTTGCAACTATAGATATGCTAATTCCACCAAACGGTGGGCCGGGTCCTCATTCGCATGCTAATTTCCATGAAACCTTTTATGTAATCGACGGTGAAATTGAAGTTAAATCCGAAGCCGGGACATACACCGCAGCTAAAGGCTCATACGTGGTTATTCCCAAAGGCGGTATTGTACATAGTTTTAAGAACAAAACAGAGAATATTGCCCATATTCTTTGTACAGTTATTCCGTCAGGGCTGGAAGAAATGTTCATGGCTATAGGAAAACCTGTAGCCACGGGTACATTTCTGCCTCCGCCGGTAATGGATGAGGAGGTAATAAAGAAAATGCAAGTCATGGCAGCCGGGTATGGCCAAAAACTGTATCCACCGGATTTTTTAGGATAAATAATTAAAATCTGATATGAAAGTACTTACTATAGGCGCTACAGGTGAATTTGCAGGGCTGGTAGTTCCGGAATTGAAAAAGAAGGGTGTAACTGTTTATGCCTTAGTACAAAACGCTGCAAAAGCGGCAGAGGCAATTAAAAATGGCGCTGATTATACCGTAACCGGAAACCTGGAAGATGAACAAAGTTTAACCGCAGCCGCTCAGGGCATGGATGGTGTTTTTCATATTATACCCGCTTTTCACAATGAAATAGCCATTGGTTTAAATATGGTGAACGCGGCTAAGGCAGCAGGGGTAAAAAAGTTTGTTTTTTCCAGCGTTTATCATCCGTCATTATCTCTTGTAAACCATGCGGATAAACGGCCGGCAGAGGAAGCGCTATACAGATCAGGTATGGATTATACCATTCTACAGCCCGCCATGTTTATGCAAATGCTGGCAGGGAGCTGGCAAAGCGCTATAGAAACGGGACAGATCATCGCGCCGTATGCTAAAACCTCAAAAATGAGTTATGTGGATTACAGGGATGTTGCGGCAGCAGCAGCATTGGCGATGACTGATGTTGCTTTTTCTTACGGCACGTTTGAATTGTGTTCGCCGGGCATGTATAGCCGGGTTGACCTGGCCGTATTGATGAGTGAAGCAATTGGCAAAACTATAGAGGCCGGTGAAATTCCCACGGAACAATGGGCCCGGGCCGTAAAATTACCACCAGGCGAATTGCGCGATGGGTTAATCGCGATGAACAAAGATTACGACAAATACGGCCTTTCTGGTGGGAACTCGCTGGTATTAAAGACTATTTTGGGACGGGAACCACGAACCGTATCACAATTTATTATTGAACTAAAAAATAGTCAATAAACACAATTGCTTTTTAACAGACAAATTTAACAACTACAAAAATGGAAAACCCAATATTAATGCCCTACACAAAAGGCGCGCTCAACTTAAAAAATCACCTTGTAATGGCGCCAATGACGCGGAGCAGGGCCATTGATAATATACCTAACGACATGATGGCTGAATATTACGGACAGCGCGACGGAGCGGGGCTCATCATTACCGAAGGTACTTCACCGGCGCCGGAAGGATTAGGCTACCCGCGTATTCCGGGGATGTATTCCGACGCGCAAACAGAAGGTTGGAAAAAAACAACGTCAGCTGTACACAAAGGTAACTCCAGGATTTTTGTACAACTGATGCACACCGGTCGTATAGCGAGTAAGTATAATTTACCGAAAGGCTACGAAGTTATAGGTGTTTCCAATATTAAGGCAGCGGGCCAAATGCACACGGATGCCCATGGGACGCAGGACTACCCGGAGCCGGTTGCTTTAACAACGCAGGGTGTTAAAAATGTAATTGATGGCTATGTCAACTCTGCAAAAAAGGCAGTTGAGGCAGGTTTTGACGGCATTGAACTTCATGCCGCTAATGGTTACCTGATAGAGCAATTCTTAAATCCAAATGTGAATAACAGGACTGATGAGTATGGTGGTAATTACAAAGCCCGTTCATTATTTGTATTGGAAATAGCGCAAAAGGTTGCTTACGCTATCGGTAAAGATAAAATAGGGATCAGGTTTTCACCTTATTCAACCATGGGCGATTTGAAGGCTTATGATGAAAATGAAGTGCATGAAACCTATGTTTACCTGGCTACTGAGCTGAATAAAATTGGGATAGCCTATATCCATATTGGATTTTCTCCAGACATTCCTAAAAAAACACTGGATTCCATACGCTCGGCGTTTGGCGGAACGATCATCATGTGTAACGGGCTTACACCGGAAACAGCAGTAACTGCATTGCAAGGTAATTTTGCAGACCTGGTTGCTTTTGGACGGTCATTCCTGGCAAATCCTGACCTTGATCAGCGAATAGCGGACAACGCTACTCTTAACCAACCGGACTTTAATACCTTATATACGCCCGGCGCCAAAGGATATACGGATTATCCGGCTTTAGAGCTCATACGCTAATTATCTACAAAAACAATATGGCTAAATTTTTATTAGTGATATAGTATTTGGTATAGAATTGACATGGCCGTTGTATTTGAATTTGAAGTAGGCAAAGGGTTTCATTTCGCCGATGCATTTGCAAAACGTTTCAATGTGCCGGTAAAAGATGAGCGCATTTGTTTACCTGCGGATATGGGAGACGGATTTATACAGGAAGTTTTCCTTGATAACGGGCTCGCATTGTGCGTTCATAATTACACGCTTAAACAGGATTTCGTATTGAAACGTTTGGCTACAGGCCCCACGTCGATGCTCACAATGAAATTTGATTGCCGAAAGGTGCCTATTAAATTCAATGAGGGGTTACAAAATTCCTTATTTGCAGAAAGCAAAGGTTGTGAAGTTGAGTTTGGAACAAGTAATTTTTTTAGTGAATTAACCGTACCTGCAAACCAGGCTATTGTTTTTTTAGTGATCGCGGCTTCGCGCCAAACACTAACCGGGCTATTGAAATTAAACCCGAATGAGCATCCCATCACTAACATGCTCAATAATAACACTTCATTCGTAATGCATGAAGGCATGACACAGGAAATGGAGCGGGCGCTAAAGCAATTGAGCCAGGTAAATCAATCTACAAAATTGCCAGGCTTATTTTACCAAACAAAGGCTTGTGAACTGATCTATAATTTTTTTACAAAATTGCTTACCCGCACTAATACTACCCCGGTTACCATAAATCCTCCGGATGCAGAAAAAATTTATGCAGTGCGTGCCGAAATTCTTAAAGACTTGAGTAAAACTCCGCAATTGCCGGAACTTGCTGCACGAATTGGAATAAGTCTTACAAAAATGAAACAACTATTTAACCAAATATTTGGAAAAAGCATCTACAATTATTACCAGGCGGAGCGGATGAACGCAGCCGCTGAATTATTAAGTATTCTTTCTGTATCAGAAACAGGATATAGAGTGGGCTTTACCAATTTAAGTCATTTTACCCGTTTGTTTGAAAAATATCATCAGATGAAACCCAAGCGGTATAAAGACACCTTAGAGGCTGGATAGTTAATTAGGGTATGCTAAAAAAGCCAAAAGTATAAAAAACGACATAAGCCTATGGTAGGTATTTTCCTTACCATATCACAGCTTTTGTTTAGTGGTGGTAAAAATACCGACCACAAGCTGGAAAAATTATCTATTTTTCAGCTATGCCGCAAAGGTTAATTGTCGCAAGCGATTAATCATGATCCTTTAAGGGTTAATTAAAATCAGCTCATTTTCAGCAATCGATCGTATAGCATTATTGATTGAAATATGATATGTTTGAGTTTACTTTTTATTCAACGTAAAAATAAACCCTAATGGATCACACAAATGCTACAGCAAACCCGGTAAGACGAATTTTGGTGGCAAGCCTAATCGGAACCACCATTGAATTCTTCGATTTTTACATTTACGCTACCGCGGCAGTATTGGTGTTTCCTAAATTATTCTTCCCTGCAGGCAACCCAACAGCTGCCACGCTTGCATCGCTGGCAACATTCGCATTGGCATTTTTTGCACGACCATTAGGTGCAGCCTTATTTGGCCATTTTGGCGACCGTAAAGGGCGTAAAGCAACTCTTGTTGCCGCATTAATGACTATGGGTCCATCAACCGTAGCTATTGGGCTTTTACCTTCTTATCATGCTATTGGGGTACTTGCTCCTATCCTACTATGTTTATTTCGCTTTGGACAGGGCCTTGGCCTGGGTGGCGAATGGGGTGGCGCGGTATTATTAGCTACAGAAAATGCTCCAGAGGGTAAAAAAGCATGGTATGGCATGTTTCCGCAATTGGGTGCTCCAATTGGTTTCCTGGCATCGAGCGGTACATTCCTGTTACTGAGCAAAACGTTGAGTGACCAACAGTTTTTAGATTTCGGCTGGCGCATTCCTTTTATAGCGAGCGCTTTACTGGTATGGGTTGGCTTATATGTTCGTTTAAAACTAACTGAAACTCCTGACTTTTTAAAGATCATCGAAAAGAATGACCGGGTAAAACTGCCTGTAGCCGATGTATTTACCAAGCATACAAAAGCCATCGTACTAGGTACTATCGCAACCATAACCACATTCTTATTGTTTTATTTGATGACAGTATTTACCTTAAGCTGGGGTACAACGGCATTGCATTATTCTAAGACTAGTTTCCTGATCGCTCAAATGATATCAATGGTGTTTTTTGGGTTGGGGATACCTATTTCTGCTGTTTTAGCCGATAAGATTGGCCGCAATAAAATGCTGATCATAGCTACTATAGGCATCTTTATATTCGGCTTATTCTTTTCACAGTTATTCAGTACGGGTAGTTGGGCGGTAACGGTGTTATTCCTTGTTATCGGCATGTTTTTAATGGGTTTAACTTATGGGCCTATCGGCACCGCGCTTGCGGAAATTTTCCCTGCATCCGTACGCTATACAGGTGCTTCATTATGCTTTACACTGGCGGGCATACTGGGCGCATCATTAACACCGTATTTAGCTACCACACTGGCAACAAAATACGGGCTTACTTATGTAGGTTTTTATTTGTCGATTGCTGCTGGTATAAGCTTTGTAGCCTTAGTAGCTGCCGGTTCATTAATGAAAGTAAATGCACATAAAGATTAATAACCGGTAAAATGGAAGCAAAAATATTCTCTTATAAAGTTGACGGTGTAAAGTTGGAAACAGTTAATGACTACTTGAAAATAAGTAAATCTTTTGATAGAAAGGCTATTATAGCACAACTTAAAGATGCCATAAAAGATAAAAACTTTAAGGTTGACGAACACTCACTAGATTATAAGATTGTTGATGGGCAGCTTTATATTGAAGGTTTAGCTGTTGAAAATCAGGAGTCAAAATCAATTGGGTTTAGGAGCGGGAAATAGTATTTACAGCAATACATGCTGTTCAATTTGTTCTTTCACACCTGTAATCGCATAATTATCCTTATTTACTTATTTTTAATCATACCTTTACACCCTACATGGAAGAAAGAACGTATCTACAAACCTGGAAAAAATATCTTCCGGTTATTCGCCTGCATTTGAAAAGAAGTTTGACCGAGGATCAAAGCTTTAAATTAAACATTACAGATTTTGAATCAGCCGGTGATCGCGGTAAATCGGGTTATACATTCAGCATAACTATTGAAAACGGTAAAGTAACAACTAGCTTAAGCGGTTCACCTGTGGCCCGCGACCTTTACGAAGCGTTAAGATCTGACGAAACCATTAAAGCAATGTTCGCGGATAAGAGCGTAAAAATAGCTGTTGGAAAAACCTTTCTGTTAAGCATAAAAACTACACATTTATCGACTTATAAATAGTCGATCCTTATATAAACGGCTATCTATTGCCCCCGAAATTTGTGGTCGTAGATAGCTGTTTTTAATGATTCGTAATTATCATAATCATCTTCATTAAAAGCGTACACATCCCCGTTAACCAGCACTAATTCAAGCTGCTGATAGTTAATTTCATCACCTCCTTTTATAAATTTTTGTTTTCTTACTGTTCTTATTTTATCAATATCGGGATAAGTGATTTTTCTTTTCCTTTGTGTAATATAACTGCGGAAAACAACCTGATCTGCTGAAACTATTACTCTTTTAGGCGGAAATAGAAGCGTGATAATAGCCCCGGCTATTAAAATAATCAAAATAAACATTAAATTATTTGCTGTAATGATTTGTTTCGGAACCGAATCTTTTACCCCTTCCTGAAAAATCAAGAATACAATAAAGCCTTCGAAAATAATACCTAATAATATTTTAGCCCAGAAAAATAAACTGTATTTTGAGGTTATGGTTTCAGTCATACGGCAAAGGTTACTGAATTTGTTAATAGTTTAAGGCTTCAATATAAGCGTTTTATAACAATCCAAAATTAAATTCCGGGTATACTTTTCCACAATGTCTCAATCATGACAAACATTTCTTCCCATAACTGTTAATTTGATTATTAGATAAAAAAACTTATGAAAAAAATATGGTTTATAACTGGCTGTTCGACGGGCTTCGGTCGCGAATTAGCTAAGCATGTTTTAGAGTCGGGGCATAAGGCAGTAGTTGCATCACGCAAAACAGATGATGTAGCTGATATTGTGGCCGATTACCCTGATACTTCAATAGCTGTAAAACTTGACGTAACCAATGCGGATGAGATCAAATCGTCCGTTGAGGAAGCAATCAAAAAATTTGGGCAGATAGATGTATTGGTTAACAATGCAGGTATAGGCTATTTTGGTGCGATAGAAGAAAGCGAAGACGACGAAGTACGCCGCATGTTCGAGATAAACTTTTGGGGCTTAGCCAACATGACTAAGGCTGTATTACCATTAATGCGTAAGCAACGCAGTGGCAACATTGTTAACATAGCATCTATTGGCGGCCTGGTAGGTTTCCCTGCTGTTGGATATTATAATGCTACCAAATTTGCTGTTGATGGTTTCTCGGATGCATTATCGAAAGAAACCGCTCCATTAGGTATTAAGGTTACAGTGGTTTGCCCGAGTGGTTTCCGTACCGATTGGGCCGGGCGATCAGCAAATAACAGTAAAATTGTTATTGATGATTACAAAGCAACTGCGGAAACTAACAAAAATGCTATCCGCGGTTACAGCGGCAAACAACCCGGCGATCCGGTTCGCGCAGCAAAAGCTATTGTTAAGGCTGTTGAATCAGAAAACCCGCCATTGCATTTATTGTTGGGTGTGGCAGCACTTAAAGGCGGACGCAATAAACTGGAAGTATTGAAGAAAGATTTTGATACCTGGGAAGATACCACAACCGGTGCTGATTTCCCGGCAGGGGAATAAATCCTTTTTTTGTCATCTCGACCGGAGGGAGAGATCTTCTACGATTGCAAGTTCGATTTGCTTGTTGAAGAAGATCTGCCCCTCTGGTCTAGATGACATTTTGGTTTAAGATTAATCCTCGTTAATCAAAGCGCGCAGCATACCGGTATTCTTTTTATTAAACTGCATAAACGGTTAACCATATTATTGTACTATCACCCCGGCATCGGCAGTAACTTCAACTATTTTGGGTTTCATTAATATAAATAATCATATTTTTATCGTTTATGACAGTTCATCAACCATACATCAATCAGCAATTTAATGGTTCCATCTGGCGTATGGAAATTGATGAAATAAGCGATACTATTTTTATAGAAATTCGTAACGACACCGAAAAACAGGTAAGCTTCTCATCAATTGATCTGAACAATGGCAATCTTAACTTTAAGGGCCTGGTAACACCGGAAAGATGGCTCACTGGTATAGAAACCGCTTATAATGGCGTATTGCTTTTACACAATTACCAATCAGCCACCGGCCCGGCGCACCGAGGCCTTACTGCTATTGATACCGATGGCACTGTTTTGTGGACGAACTACATATACGCTTTTGATCACTTAACTATTAAGGGGCCTATTCTTTATGACACCCACATTCATCCCAAAAAACTATTTTTAATTGATATTAAAAGCGGAATGGTAGAACGCGTTTATGAACCAACAGTATTACCCGAAATAAAAAGCAATATTACCCTTCCTGATATTTTATCACCTGATAATTTACCGCATGACGCGCTGGCTTTTCCTGTTTTTGGAAATAGTGTACATTATCTGGAATACAATAATTTCAGAATTGTATCTTTGCACGCTTTACAGGCGGGGATGCTTAAACAGTATCTGTATATATTGGATGGTACGGTTAAGGTATATGAGGATTTATTAAATAATGATATACAAAAGTTACAACCGGAAGCGTTTATATTACATAAAAACCGCTTGATTTATATTAAAAACAAGTCAGAATTAAAAGTTTTAAGCTTATAAATTACTGTATTATAATTTACTATGAAATTTAGGATTTTATTACTCGTTACTCTTCTCTTAACATCAACAACCTCTCTTTTTGCTAGCTCACTCCGCGACTCCATCGGCGTAGAGAACAATGACGGCAAAAAAATCATTTTACACAAAGTAGATCCAAAAGACAACTACTATTCCATAGGCCGCCGCTATAAAGTTAGCCCCAAGGCAATCATCCAATACAACAATAACGCAACCATGCAAATTGGCGCGGTTATTAAAGTGCCTACCGACAGGCCTTTTTTAGAATCGTCATACAACACACCGCAAAAGCCTCAGCCAGCCGCGTCTGTGGTTGTTAAGCAACATATAAATACACCTCCGGCAGCAGCGCCAGAGCAAAAAACTGTGGTAACCAGCAATAATGCCCCTACCCAGGATTACAAAGTATCGGCAGGCGAAACGCTTTATTCAATAGCAAAACGTTTTGGCACAACGGTTGAAGATATTACCGGCATTAACGGTTTAACATCAACCACCTTAACCCCGGGCCAGATAATTAAGGTACGTACTGGTCAGGCGCCGGCACCAACCGCGCCTGTTACGGCAAAGCCGGATGCAACATCGGTAGTTGTTCCTGCTGATAGCGCTAACGCGGTTAAATTCAATGCTAACCATTACGGTTTATATGAAAAAGATGAAAAAGGTGTTGCCACCTGGATGGATGATGCCGATCTTGATCCGAACAAAAAATTAGTATTGCACCGTACCGCGCCTATAGGTACGGTTATTAAAATAACCAACCCAATGACCAATTTAACAACTTATGCCAAAGTTGTTGGTCGTTTTACTGACAATGAAGCTAACAAAGATGTTATTATAGTGGTAACTAAAAATGTTGCCGACTCGTTAGGTGCTCTGGACAAGCGTTTTCATGTAAGTATTAGCTACGGTAGCCCGAATGAATAAACCTTTTATAATCGGGATTGCGGGGGGAAGCGGCTCGGGCAAAACCTTTTTTTTAAAGTGTTTTTTAAAGCATTTCAGCCATAGCGAGGTTTCCTTGGTATCGCAGGATGACTATTATTTTCCTGTACCGCCGGATATGACGGCCGAGGAAAACAAACACTTCAATTTCGATCTTCCGGATACTATCGATCACCAGCATTTTGAAGATGATATTCAAAGCCTGTTAGATGGCCGATCCATCACCAAAAAGGAATATACCTTTAATAATCCAAGCGCGATTCCTAAAATGCTCGAGATCAAATCGGCACCCATCATTATTGTTGAGGGCTTGTTTATCTTACATTTTAGAAAAATAGCTGAACAACTCGATCTTAAAATATTTATTGATGCCGATGATGAAGTCGCCCTGCAACGCCGCATTAAACGTGACTTAGTTGAACGTGGTTACTCGCACGATGATGTAATGTATAAATGGGTAAACCATGTTGTACCTGCCTATAAAGAGTTCCTGTTGCCCTATAAAGACGAATGCGATCAGGTGATAGTGAATAATTCACACGTTGCTGAGGACATTATTTGCGTAACGGAGAATATATCTGAAGATTTAAGAAAAAAGGTTTTGTGTGATAAGTAGGTTTTTCTTGTCATAGACTATTGAACCTTACCGTCATTGACGTGCAGGGTGGAGATAGCTTAAATATCCATTTCCGGTATATCCCCCTCAATAATCAATTTACCAGCGGTAGCTTTAATAATCTCTTCTACGCTAACGCCCGGGGCACGTTCTAGTAACTTAAAACCGCCATCAGGCAATACATCCAGCACAGCTAACTCTGTCACTATTTTTTTAACACACTTTACGCCGGTTAACGGCAAGCTACATTTCGGTAATAACTTAGATTCCCCAGCCTTATTGACATGCTGCATGGCCACGATAATATTATCTGCCGATGCTACCAAATCCATAGCACCACCCATGCCTTTCACCATTTTACCTGGAATCTTCCAATTGGCTATGTCGCCACTTTCAGATACTTCCATTGCTCCTAAAATAGTCAGGTTTACTTTTTTTGCCCTGATCATCCCAAAACTCATCGCTGAATCAAATATCGCTGATCCCGGCAGTTTGGTGATGGTTTGCTTGCCTGCGTTTATGGTATCAGCATCCTCTTCACCCTCAAAAGGGAATGGGCCCATGCCTAATAACCCATTTTCCGATTGGAGTACTACATCCATGGTATCAGGGATATAATTGGCTACCAATGTTGGTATGCCTATGCCGAGGTTTACGTAGTAACCGTCTTTTATTTCTTTAGCGATACGCTTTGCTATTCCTTCTTTGTCTAACATTTCTAATTTTTCAACCGTCATTGCGAGGAACGAAGCAATCTCTATACTATACAGAGCAAACTTGCAAGGCGAACCTGCCTAAGTAGAGATTGCTTCGTTCTTCGCAATGACGCGTGGTTAATATTTTATCTTTTTCTTACCGTTCTATTCTCGATCCGCTTTTCATAGCCTTTCCCCTCAAAAATCCGATGCACATATATTCCTGGCGTATGTATATAATCCGGGTCAAGTTCGCCGGGTTCAACTAAGTGTTCTACCTCTGCAATGGTCACTCTGCCTGCCATAGCCATTACCGGGTTAAAATTGCGGGCTGTGCTGCGATAGATCAGGTTGCCCATTGTATCGCCCTTCCAGGCTTTTACAATAGCAAAATCGGCATCAAAAGCTATTTCCATCAAATAATCTTTGCCGTTAAAGTTTCTTACTTCTTTGCCTTCGGCTACTTCAGTACCTATGCCTGCAGGGGTAAATATAGCGGGCATACCGTAGCCTGCTGCCATACACCGTGTTGCTAATGTGCCCTGCGGTATAAGCTCTACATCAAGTTCGCCGCTGAGTAGCTGACGTTCAAATTCGGCATTTTCGCCAACGTAGGAAGCTATCATTTTTTTAACCTGTCGCTGTTTAAGCATCAAGCCGATGCCGAAATCGTCAACGCCGGCATTGTTGGATATGCAGGTAAGCTCTTTTACCCCTTTTTTAACCAGCGCGGCAATACATTTTTCGGGCAAACCGCATAGGCCAAAACCACCCAGCATAAGGGTCATACCGTCCTCAATATCACGAATAGCCTCATCGGCTCCGCTAACAACTTTGTTCATGAATTTTATATAATTGGTGCGGTAAAATTAGGCTTTTTTGATGATGATTAGGTAAAACAATTAGCTGTTTGAGCGATTATAATAATATGATCAAACATGAAAAATTATGGCTTACAAATATGATGAATTAGCCGGTGAGCACATCGACAGTTCAAAAGCAACAAATAATCCGGAACCTAATGCCTATCGTACAGATGATGGTGCAGGGCTGGGCGAAAAAGATCTGAAAAAAAAATATTTATTCGGCAAAGGTAATTTCGAACCTCATCCAACTGAAGGCCACGGCACAGGCGGAGAAAAATTTGGGGAGGAAAATTTAACACCTGCCGGAAACGACAAAAATAATCCGTCGCAGCTGGCTGGTAGCACCAATGCTTATTTCAATAGGACAGAGCCATCAGAAGAACATCCTGAGGATAGCAACTTTACAGCTAAAGATCAGGAAGGCGCACCAAATTACAGCAAAGCAATATCAACAACTAAAATCATGGAAAGCACATCCCCAAAACCTGAAGAAGTTAAAAGAGGCGACGGTGAAAACGATCGCCCGCATCCTGAACAACCATATTTTGAAGGCACCGACGACAATGATGGAACCGATGGTGATGACATTGAGAAACAGGAGAGAGAAACCAACATCCCTGGCCCTAACGAATTACCGGACCAGCAAAAGGTTGGGGAATAGAATAATATAAATCAGGAAATTACAAGTCAAAGATTTTGACTTGTAATTTCTTGATTTATTCAATTATTATTCTTCATTAAGCTTCAAATAATCAATTATAGCTTTTTTGTTTTTCAAATCAATAGTTTCTAAAAGATTCCAATCTTGAAGCAACAAATCCCATTTTAAACCAAGGTTGTAAAGACAATCGATTAACCTTTCCTGATTCATCAGCCAAGGCTGGGTAATCCAAATGTGTTGAACTATTTCACCCTCAAAATCAAAATAAATTACATGGTATTCTTTGCCGTATGCAATGCAATTATTATGTGATATTCTGTAAGATTGACCATAACCAGTCACGACTTTTTCTGTACGATCCATACCCATTGAACTTAATATTATTTCAAGATCCGATATGTTAATAGCGCGCTGACTTAATTCTACTTTATTCGCGCTATTTCTAACATACATATCAGTAAGACCTTGACCGTCAAAATTTTCTTTTGAGAATGCATCTACTCTATCAGATTCATCTTCAAGTATAGCAGAATTTTCGCATGGAAGAATTTCAATTTGCAAATAATCATCCTCATGATAAAATGCAGTCCATTTGTTTCGAAATATGTTAAATAGTTTCAAAATGGAATATTTAAATAAGATTTACATAACATACATATATGTATTTAAAAAGCATCTACTTCAAATAAACATAGGTAATACCATCCCCGCCCCTATCCGCGTGCTCATCTTCCATTCTGTCAACCTGGTCGTATTTTTTTAGATATTGCCTGATCATTTTGCGGAGGATACCGTCGCCCTTACCATGAAGTATCTTAAGGGTACCGAAGCCCATCATAACCGCCCTGTCAAACAGCCTCTCTATCGAGCCCAAAGCATCCTCGGTACGCATACCACGCACGTCAATTTCCGGACTAAAGCTGGCAATGGAGTCTGTATTTGAACTGAAGCTTCTCCTGACATCTTTAGGAACTTCTTTTTTGGATACTTTGTGTATCTTGTTCTTTTTGGCAACGGTGCGCAAATCGCCAATGGCTATAATTACGTTGTCGCGCGCAAATTCCATTACCTGTCCTGTTGTGTCGGAGTCGTTTAATTTTACCCAATCGCCCACCTTCAATTCATCGGGATCAACAACCGGCTTTTTGACTTCGGTTTTTACTGTATTTTTTTGAACCTCCCGGGTTAAGTTTTCGCGTAGCTCGCGGGTTCTCTCCTTATCAGCATTACTGCTTTTAATTTCCGAGATGGTATTTTCAACCAATTTATTAGCATTCAGGATAATGGTTTTGGCTTCCTGCTTGGCGTCGCGTATCAAAGCCTTTTGATTTTCTTCGAGATAGCTTTTTAGCTTTTCATTTTCAGTTAAAAGCGTATTAACCTGCCTTTGCTGCCTGTCCAGTTTTAGTTTGGTATCGAAGATTTCCTTTTTCTCCCGCTCCAAATCAACCAATAATGTATCCACCTTTTTCTGACCCGCGCTAATTTTACTCTTGGCCAGGTTAAGCACATTTTGCGGTAAACCAATTTTTTGGGCGATCTCAAATGCATAAGAGCTGCCCGGCTTACCAACTTCCAAAATATAAAGCGGCTTCATCTCCACATTATTAAATAACATCGAAGCATTCTCCAATCCCTCTGTATGGCTGGCGAAAATCTTTAAGTTAGAGTAGTGTGTGGTAACCATCCCCCTAACCTTTTTGTTATTAAGCGATTCTAAAACCGCCTCGGCAATCGGACCACCAAATTGCGGATCGGTGCCTGTACCAAATTCATCAATCAATATCAACGCTTTGCCGTTGGCCTGCTCTACAAAAGTTTTCATTTTGGATAGATGCGCGCTGTATGTACTCAAATCACTTTCAATCGACTGGTCATCACCAATGTCAACAAAAAACTCTTTGAACACGCCCATCTCGCTGGCTTCATCAGCAGGGATCAGTAAACCGGCTTGTACCATCATTTGCAATAGGCCAACTGTTTTCATACAAACAGATTTACCGCCGGCATTAGGGCCGGATACCACTACAATGCGTGTAATATTATCTATCCGCACATTTAATGGCACAACCGTTTTATGCTCCTTCTTAAAATTCAGGAATAGTAACGGGTGCCTGGCGTTAATTAATTTCAGGCTTGGTTCATTCACCACTACCGGCATTTCGGCTTCAATATCAATAGCAAATAGCGCCTTAGCCCGCACAAAATCCAATTTGGTAAGCAACCCGTGGTAACTTAACAAAAGCGGCACATAGGGCCTTAATTCATCAGTTAAAGCAGTTAGTATTTTAACAATCTCGCGCCTGCGATCAAATTCAAGATCACGTATTTTATTGTTTAAGGTAAATACTTCCTCAGGCTCCATATAAACCGTTTGGCCCGAGGCTGATTCATCATGAATAAAACCTTTAAGCTTTCGCTTGTTTTCAGCCAATAATGGTATACATAAACGCCCATCACGAATAGTTAATGAACCATCCGCCGTCCATCCATTGCCCGATGCTGCTTTAAAAACCTGGTCAATCTTTTTGCGTGCTTCTTGCTCTGCTTTGGCTATACCGGATGTAATATCCATTAAATCGCGGGATGCATTAGGCCTGATCTTGCCTTTTGGGTCAATAATCTGGTCGATTTTTTTTAAAATCGATTTTTCAATCGGTAAATGCTCAAATAAAGCTTCCAGATTAGGGTATTGGCCTTCCCGCTCATTAAAATAAGCAATAACCGCGAAAACGGTAGTTAACGATGCCTGTACCTGGTAAAACTCTTCCTCGCTTAAAAAAACGCCTTCAATACGGGCCTTATTAGCCAGTGACTTTATATCGAAAAAATGCTGTATGGGCAATACGGCATCATTCAATAAAATATTCATAAACTCATTGGCCTGGCTCAAAAACTTATGGATAAGGTCGTAATTATTCATTACCTGTATCTTATCAACCATTTGCTGGCCCATAATACTCAGGCAATGTTTTTTTATCAGTTCCTTTATCTCGGTAAAGCCAAGCTTATCAACACTACTTTTTGGGTAAAGCATTTTTCTCCTTTAATCGTTGTTTAAGCGCCGAATCTCTTTTGGCATTAAATTTCATAATGGCCTGCTGATTCGGGTTCATCATCATACCAGGCCTTAAAGGCGTGGCTTGTGCTGGCCTAACCGGCGAATTCACACGCCCACCGGTAGCTGTAGGCGTAACATGATTTTTTTTATTCTGAATCGCCAGCAACTTGGTAAGTGAATCAGTTTGTACCTGCAACCTTTTTAAAACCCTATCATAAATATCACTAAATACCGCTGGATTAAGCGAGTAATATTTAAAACTCCTCCTAAATTCAGCTGAATCAGTGTTGTATTTTTTAAACACCGCTAAATACCTGGGATAACCGTATTTGTACAGCGTATCTGGTTCTTGCGATATATTGATTAAGCCGCCGTCAACTATGTGCACATCGGCTAATACGTTTACCATTTCAGACTTTTTTAGGATACCGTCAGGCGCGCTATCATCATTACCGCATGAACATAATAAGGTCAATACTGAAAAAAACAAGATTATATATTTGTGCATTCTGTAATTTAGCGGTTTAATTCAGCAAAAATACGCATAAATGAGCATTGCAGATAATATCATCAGCCTAAAAAAAGAAACCGGCGCATTAAAAGTAACCCTTTTAGCAGTATCAAAAACGAAATCGAACGAAGATATATTGCAAGCCTATGAAGCAGGCCAACGTTTATTTGGCGAAAACCAGGTGCAGGAATTGGTTGAAAAGCACGAACAACTACCTAAAGATATTGAATGGCACCTGATTGGCCACCTGCAAACCAACAAGGTAAAATATATAGCGCCATTCATCAGCATGATACAATCGGTTGATAGTGTGAAGCTTTTGCAGGAGATAAACAAGCACGCGTTAAAAGCCAACCGTGTGATTGATTGTTTATTGCAGATCTACATTGCCGACGAGCAAACCAAATTCGGCTTAGGATTTGATGAGGCGATAGAATTACTTCGCTCAGAGCAATTCGCCGAACTAAAAAACGTCAGGATTCGCGGTTTGATGGGAATTGCTACCAATACCGAAAGCGAAAAACAAATTGCAGAGGAGTATTATGAGCTGGATACCTTTTTTAAAGGTGTGAAAGCAAGCTTTTTCCGAAAAGATAAAGAGTTTAATACTCTTTCAATGGGCATGTCTTCCGACTATAAAATCGCCATAGAAAAAGGCAGCAATATGGTGCGCTTAGGCAGTACTATTTTTGGAAGCAGGGTTATTAAGCACTTTAAAAACGTTAACCCTGATTTGAACTAACCCTATGAATATAACTTTAAGAATTGCCCAAAAAGAAGACTGCCCTCGTTTGATTGAATTGGTAAATGAGCTGGCTTTATTTGAAAAAGCACCGGAAGAGGTAACCGTATCGTTACAGGAATTTGAGGATTCTGGTTTTGGCAACAATCCGGTTTGGAAAGCGTTTGTTGCCGTAAATAATGATGTGATTATCGGCTTTGCTTTGTATTATATCCGTTTTTCGACATGGAAAGGCCGTCGTGTGTATTTGGAAGATTTTATTGTTACCGAGGAATACCGAGGTAAAGGTGTAGGTAAGTTATTGTTCGAACGGATAATACAGGAAACCAAAGAATTGGGATACAGTGGTATGGTTTGGCAGGTTTTAGATTGGAACGAACCGGCTATCGGCTTTTACAAAAAATACGAGGCTAATATTGAAGAGGGCTGGCTAAATGCATCATTATCAAATGAACAGGTAGCAAAATATTAAATCAATTTTACGCTAAAATAAATTCGTTAATATTGCCGTATAAGGTAATCTCACAACATATAAATAATGCTTGTTTTTAAATTTGGAGGCGCATCGGTAAAAGATGCTGCGGGTATAATAAATCTTGGTAAAGTAGTTGAAAACTACAAAGACAATAATTTGCTAGTCGTCGTTTCGGCAATGGGTAAAACCACTAACGCGCTGGAAAAACTGACCAAAGCCTATTTTAATCAAACCGAGGATGTACACGACGTTTACGAAGAAATAAAACAATATCATTACCATATACTATCAGAGATTTTTGATAGCAACGCTCCTATTTTTGATGAAGTAGCCAATACGTTTGTAGAGATAGATTGGATGTTGGAAGATGAGCCACAGGATGATTATGATTTCATATATGAT
>Ga0302197_10000550_pt1 | contig 37950 bp, 30 predicted proteins | sample II_Bog_N2_1_FD_193526 | JGI IMG/M metagenome (GOLD analysis project Ga0302197, IMG submission 193526) | Peat permafrost microbial communities from Stordalen Mire near Abisko, Sweden - II_Bog_N2_1 | ecosystem: Environmental > Terrestrial > Soil > Wetlands > Peat | place: Sweden: Abisko... | reverse complement strand
TATGCAAAACGGATTCAAGATGCTTTGTTTAAAGATGAGGAATATGTAACAAAACACCTGCCTGAACATTTTATTTTCTTTAAACCAAGGGATGTTGTTAGCGGCGATTTTTATTGGGGACATGAACGCGAAGGTTATTGGTTTATTGCTGCAGTAGATTGTACAGGACATGGTGTGCCAGGGGCTTTTTTAACCATGCTTGGTAGTGCATTTTTGAACGAAATTTGTGCGACAGGCGATGTGCCTACTCCGGCAGAAATATTGAACAGGTTGAGGGATAAGATAGTAAAGGAGTTAAGCGGCCATGGCGATGTGAAGGATGGGATGGATTTGTCACTTTGTAGGATAAATATGCAAACAAAAGAAGTGCATTGGTCAGGTGCAAATAATCCCCTGTGGTATATACAGAATGGAGAACTGAAAGAAATAAACGCCGACAAACAACCTATAGGGTATCAGCAAGGGCAAAAGCCCTTTACTAACTATATTATACATCTTGCTAAAAATGATATGCTTTACCTCTTTACTGATGGCTATGCTGACCAGTTCGGCGGTCCTAAAGGGAAAAAGTTTAAATACAAATCTTTAAGCGAAAAACTGAAAACGATTTATGAAAAATCATTGGAAGAGCAGAAAAAGGTCCTTGATCTGACACTGCAAGAATGGAAAGGAGCATTGGAACAAGTGGATGATATACTTATTATTGGAATAAGGGTTTAATATTGTTGAAAATTATAAAACCGCCTCACTTTTGCCTCACCTAGATAAATTGAACCAATAGACGCCCTCTTAATAAAAGCTTTTTGGGAGGGCTCACTTCGGGTTCCGGACAAAGTTTAGTTGTATTATAAAAATTTAAAACTAAGACAGAATAAAAAAATTAACCTACATTTGAATTAACAAGAAACACTATCTAAGCATAAGTACAGTTTAGTTTGAAGACATACATTTTTTCCTGGCCAATGCCAATAAAGCCTTTATCGAGTATTTTGTTTTTTTGAAATCCTAGTTGCCGACACTGTCTTAAATAGACTATCCATTTAGGATTTAAGCATATTCCACAAGTACGCATTTTTATAAAGCAAATCAGTTCGTGCTACTATGCTTTGCGGTTATTCGTAACGCAGTGCATCAATCGGATTAAGATTTGCAGCCTTGCGGGCAGGGTACCAGCCAAAGAATATTCCGACAAAAGCCGAGAAAGCGAATGATATGGCAATAGAGAACGGAGTAATTGTAATGGGCCACCCGCCAAATTCAGCTACCAATAATGCTATGCCAATACCGAGCAGTATGCCGATAAATCCGCCTATAAAGCTTATGAAGATTGATTCAATCATAAATTGCAACAGCACATCTCTTCCTTTTGCGCCTATGGCCATGCGTATGCCAATTTCCCGGGTTCTTTCGGTTACAGATACAAGCATAATATTCATAATTCCTATTCCGCCTACCAGCAAAGAAATGCTGGCTACGCTGGCAAGAAGAATAGTCATAACAGAAGTAATGGTGCCGAAAATGTTGGCGATTTCCTGTTGCGTGCGCACCGTAAAATCATCATCATCCGATGGCGCCAATTTATGGCGTTGGCGCATTACTTTACTTATTTCATCAACGGCGTCTGTAATTACATCTTCCGATTTTGCAGAACAATAAATACTATTCAAATATAAGGTAGACATCATTCTATCCTGAACCGTAGCGAAGGGAGCAATAATGGCATCATCCTGATCCATGCCAAATGCATTCTGTCCCTTCCTGTCATATACACCTATAATACGATAAGGGATGCTGCTTATCCGTATGGTCATACCTACCGGATTGGCATCACTTCCAAAAAGATTGGAATCTACCGTGTGGCCAATTACGCAAACTTTTGCTGCTGTTCGTTCATCTGCATCAGTATACCTTTCACCCATGGAAATAGTTATATCGCGTATTTTAAAATAGGCTTGCTTAGCTCCGATAATAACCGTACTCCAATTTTGCGAACCGGCTACAACCTGCACACCCTGATTAACCACGGGGGTAACATAATCGAGCAAATCGCAACGGGCAGCAATGGCATCGGCATCTCCATTTACAAGGCTGTTGGATGATCCTGCGGCAAGGCGTACTCCGCCTTGTGTTACAGCGCCCGGCATAATCATAATGGTGTTTGTTCCAAGACTTTCTACAGATGCCTGTATATTCTTTTTTGATCCTTGTCCTATAGCCAGCATAGCAATTACCGAGGCTACTCCAATTATTATGCCCAGCATGGTAAGAAAACTACGGAGTTTATTCTTGCTCATTGAACGGTAGGCTATTATGATAAGATTTACAATTTTCATTTTGTTTCATCTAAAGTTGGAGCAGGCAATTTTTTCAGTTCTTCCGTTGCGGTTTTTCTTTCGGGTACTTTACTGTTTGAAATTATGGAGCCGTCACGAAAGACGATATTGTCTTTTGCGAACAAGGCTATATCCGGCTCATGGGTTACCATAACAATGGTAATGCCTTTATCATTCAACTGCTGAAAAATATCCATTATTTCATAACTGGTGCGGGAATCCAGATTTCCTGTTGGTTCATCGGCCATAATAACCCGCGGGTCATTAATAAGTGCCCTGGCAATAGCTACACGTTGCTGCTGTCCGCCCGATAATTGGTTAGGCATATTATAAACCCTTGTTGCAAGCCCTACTGATGTTAATGCTTTCATGGCCCTTTCCCTGCGTTCTTTTGCGCCTACTTTATTATTATATACTAAAGGAAGTTCCACATTTTCCAATGCGGATGTACGAGCAAGGATATTAAAAGATTGAAAAATAAAGCCGATTTTTTGGTTTCGGAATTCAGCTAATTCATTCCTGTTCATTTTGAGCGCATCAATGCCATCCAGGTAATATTCACCGGTGGTAGGTTTATCAAGGCAGCCAATAATATTCATGAATGTTGACTTGCCCGAGCCGCTGGCACCCATAATAGCAGTAAAATCTCCATTATTAATATCAAGTGAAACTCCCCGGAGTGCATGCACTTCTGTATCGCCCATTTTGTAAGTTTTCACTAATTTTTTAACTGATATAAGGGTGGGTGCCATATTATTTGTTTTTATGCTGGAATTTAGGCATAAAAGGGCTTGATGAGCCAGATGGAGTGGAAGAAGCCTGTGCTGATGCTGCCGAACTATTCAACCCCGTCACCACCAAATCACCTTCCTTTATTTCACCACTTACTTCCGTATATATTCCATCTGTCAACCCTTTTTTTACACGCACCGGAATTATATCATCTCCTTTTTTTATCCAAATGTAGGAGAAGGGTTGTTCTTCAATAATTTTATTAGCTACTTGCTGAATTCTTACTTCAATGCTTCTTTTAATCGAATCGGGAATTACAATGGCATTATCAATATATGTTTCAGGCGGTTCAAAACTGAGTGCATTTGCCGGCACCCTTAAAACACCAGTATGAACCTTTACCCTGAAGTTAACATTGGCAGTTAGGCCGGGAATAAGCTTCAGGTCAGGGTTTGGGGCCTCTATAATAACAATGTAGTTTACCACATTTTGCACGGTAACCGGATTCAGCCTTATCTGGTTAACAGTTCCATGAAAGACATCATCCGGGTAAGAATCTACTGTAAAGTCAACATCCTGGCCATTTTTTATTTGTCCAATATCAGCTTCATCCACATCTGCCTGAACCTGTAATTTAGTTAAATCATTGGCAATCGTAAACAAGGTAGGTGTGCTGAAACTTGCAATTACCATAATGCCTATATCGTATGTTCTTTCTATAACCACACCGCTTATAGGTGCTCGTATATATGCGTACTGTAAGTTAATTAATGCACGTTTGTATTCTGCTGCCATAGATTCAACAGTGGCAATTTGGGTTTGGTAATTTGTCAAGGCCAAATCATAATCTGCCTGAGCTGCCACTTTGTTATCCAATTCAATTTTTTCACGGACGAGTTCCCGCTTATATTCATCGCGCTGAGCGATGGCTTTATCTAAGGCAGCTTTCGCATCAAGCATAGTAGGATATAAAATTGTAGTATCAATCAATGCCATTAATTGCCCTTTTTTTACTACAGAATTAAAATCAACATATTCTTTTAACAAGAGCCCGGTAACTTCTGTACCAACCTGAATTGTAGTATCGGCAGCCATGGTTCCTGTTGCGGTAACTGTAACCTTCACATCTCCTTTGTCAACCGAGGCGGTTCTCCAAAAGTACACCAGGTTTTTGTATCTGTTCAGGTAGGCATGAATTCCTATACCTGCACCTGCAAGTACAACAATTACGGAGATTATTATGATCAAATTTTTTTTCATCTGATTTTACATTGTTATGGGTTTACCCTGGTAGAAGTCTATTAATTTGGCTTTGAACAGGTAAGTATATTTTGTTTGAACAACATTTTGCTGCGCTTTCAGGTAATTGGATTTTTCCACTAAAAAATCAGTGGCATCACTCGCTCCTATTTCAAATTTTTTTTCCATGTTTTGGTAAGTAAGGGCCTCCGTTTCCAATGCTTCTTTTGCCGAAGCATATTGTGCGGCGGCAGCGAGCAGCTGGGTATAGGCCTGCTCTATACTTTGGCGCAAAGTAATTCTTGCCGACTCTTCATTTAACTGTGCATTTAAACTGTTAATTTTTGCGATGTCAGTAGTATTCCTAGCCTGGAAATTATTGAATATGGGAATAGAAAGACTTAAGCCTATGCCCTGATTAAAATTGTCGCTTAACTGATTCCAAAAATTCGAAAAAGTATTAGTAAGACTTGGAATACCTGTATAACCGATTACCAGTTCAGAAGGATTGCTTTGAAGATAACCAATGGGGTTTTCCTCATACACTTCATTATAACCTAAGGTGCTGCCAGATGTTTTTATAGCTCCGCTGAGTGAAAGCTTCGGCTTATAGAGGCTTTGAGCGACTTTAATGGCGGCTTCGCTGGCGTCAAAGCTAAGTTCAGCATTTTTAATTTCCGGCAAAAAACCCTGGGCCGTAGTATAAATATCTCTCGATGTTTGGGGAGTAACAGATAATGAATTGTCACTTACTTCAGGGCGTTCAACATCAAAACTAAACAATACAGGAATGTCCATTAATTGCATTAAATTAACTTTGGCTATTTCTAGTGCAGTTTCAGCATTTACTAACGTTAACTTATCGGCTGCCGTTTGCGATTGCATTTGATACTGGTTAAGTATTGGATATTTGCCTGCATTTACCCATATTTTTGTTTCATTCAATTGTGTACTGTCCGATGCCAATTGAGAAATAGCAATATTTACTTGCTCATAAGATGCAATCACCTGCAAATAATCAGCAAGGATACCCAGTGTTAAATCGTTCTTCATTTTTTCCACTCCCTGGACACTTGCATCGTAAATAAATTTATTCTCTTTAATCGTGTTTTGATATTGTAAGCCGCTGTATAAGTTAACGCTGCTGCTAATAGCAAAACTATTGGTCGTAGTATTTTCGTCTATATATGTCCCTGTATTAAGGTTTTGTGTTTTCCCGAAATTTAAGCCGGGTGCATCGGTTACATTCAAATTGGGCCATAAGTTATCTTTTGCCTGTTTAAGGTTAATTTGATTTATCTGACTATTTAATACTCCTTGTTTAACCGTAATATTTCTTTGTATGCCCGTATCGATGCATTGCTTTAATGTCCACGGCTTTTGCTGAGCGAAGACAGGAACAGATAGCAAGAACATGGCTAAATGTAAGGATGGTATTTTCATGGGGTTTATTAACGTTACAAAGGAACAATTTGGACAATAGGATGAGCATGACAATTCTCAAGCCTTTTTATGATTTCTCTCATAAAAGGGGCTTCGCTTTTCGTGGACATTTGTAATTAATTAAGCGATTGAGTGGAGAATTCAGTTCAACATATTGAAAATATTGGAGATAACCGTCAAATAAGCATTTGGTTGGACTCTTATGATGATATTTTTTCCGATTTTGATCCACGGCCATATGCGGAACGGATACTTTCAGATGACTTTATCGGAGAGTTAAAAAAGGTTTCAAGGGAAGAAGAATTTGAAATTGGTGAATTAAGGTTGCTTCTGCCGGAGAAAATTCGCAAACAAGAATCAGAGCCAACCATTGTTAAGCGTATTTACATATACTTTCGGCAGGGGAATTATTATATCACCCGTAGGCTGAAAATTACCCGCGGCAGGGCAATAATACTAACGCTTGTTGGAATGACAATGATATTGCTTGCCTCCTATATTTCGGCTTTGCAGACAGATAAATTTTACATGCGAGTTTTATTCGTGCTGTTTGAACCTGCGGGATGGTTCTTTGTTTGGACAGGCATGGATGACCTGTTTTTCGCAGGCCGAAAAAGAAAGGGAGAAGTAGATTTTTTTTCAAAAATGGTAAACACAAAAATTGTTTTTGCAAGTTTTAAATCATAATCATAAATTAAAATGGGAAATAATAAAAATGAAAACGGACCAATTATAAAATGGTTCAATGAAATTAATAATTCGGATGTCCCTTTGGTGGGAGGCAAAAATGCTTCACTGGGTGAGATGTATAATAAACTTACCGATAAAGGAATAAATATCCCCGACGGGTTTGCTTTAACGTCTGTTGCATATTGGGAGTTTATATACTCGAATAATATCTATAATCCGCTTGCTGAGTTGATGGCTTCGTTGGATAGAAAAAGCTATTCTAATTTAAAGGAGATAAGTGAAAAGGCCCGCATTATAATACGCACAGCAAATATGCCGCAAGAAATTGAAAACGATATTCTTGAAAGTTATAAGCGCATGTGCGAAATGTATGGCGATGATACGGATGTGGCTGTACGAAGCAGCGCTACTGCAGAAGACCTCCCATCTGCCAGCTTTGCTGGCCAGCATGAATCATATTTGAATATACGGGGAGGGCATATGTTATTGAGTGCAGTTAAAGATTGTATTTCTTCCCTTTTTACGGAAAGGGCAATTAAATATCGCGAGGATAATGGTTTCAAGCATATGCAAGTGGCTCTTTCGGTTGGCGTACAAAAAATGGTACGCTCCGATAAGGGATCTTCCGGCGTAGCATTTACATTGGAGCCTGAATCAGGATTCAGGGATATTGTGCTTATTACCGGGGTTTGGGGCTTAGGTGAAAATATTGTTCAGGGCACTGTAAACCCGGATGAATTTTATGTTTTTAAACCCACATTCAGACAAGGTAAAAATGGAATTGCAAGTAAAAAAATGGGTGCAAAAGCAAAAACCTTAGTGTATTCAAATTTGTCGGATCATCAAATGGGGGTTACAACAATAAATACAGATACCCTCCCTGAAAAAATGGAAATATTTGTTTTAACCGATGCGGATATTAATATACTGGCTAAGTGGTCGCTCTTAATTGAAGAACATTATGGCAGGCCTATGGATATTGAATGGGCCAAAGATGGGGTAACAGGCGAATTATTTATTGTGCAAGCCCGGCCCGAAACAACCCATAATCAAGATAAACTGGTAATTCATAAAGAATATTACTTAAAGGAAAAAGGAAAAATTCTTGCCAGGGGGAATGCCATTGGCGATAAAATTACTTCGGGCATAGCTCGGGTAATTTCATCCCCTTTGGAAGGTGACAAAGTTAAAGACGGAGATGTGATTGTTACGGAAACAACAAACCCCGATTGGGATCCCTTGCTAAAAAGAGCTTCTGCTATTATAACAAATAAAGGGGGGCGGACCAGCCATGCATCCATTATAGCCCGTGAACTTGGACTTGTTGCAGTGGTTGGCACGGGCGATGCCACGCAAAAAATTAAAGACGGACAAACAGTAACCATAAGTTGCGCCGAAGGGGAAACAGGTAATGTATATGATGGAAAATTATTATGGCAGGAAGAAAGCATTGATTTTAAAAACATAAAAATGCCGAAGACACAGCCTCTGATGATTCTGGGTGACCCCGACAAAGCCTTTAAACTTTCATTTTATCCGAATAAAGGCATAGGGCTTATGCGTCTTGAGTTTATTATTAATAATGCCATACAAGTGCATCCTATGGCATTGGTGAAGTTTAATGAGTTGAACGATAATGAAGCAAAAAATACAATCGAAAAACTTACACATCATTATCCCGATAAGGAAAAATATTTTATTGAAAAGCTTTCCCAGGCGGTGGCAACTATTGCCTGCGCTTTTCATCCTAATCCGGTAATTGTGAGAATGAGCGATTTCAAAACAAATGAATATGCCAATTTAATAGGCGGAAAACAATTTGAGCCTAAGGAAGAAAATCCCATGATAGGATTTCGAGGAGCATCCAGGTATTATGATGTACGATATAAAGAAGGGTTCCGCCTGGAATGCGAGGCAATGAAAGTGGTAAGAAATGAAATGGGATTAACCAACGTAAAGCTTATGATTCCATTTTGCCGCACCCTTGAGGAAGGAAAGAAAGTGGTAGATCTTATGGCTACAAATGGGTTAAAGCGCGGAGACAACGGATTAGAAATATACATGATGGCAGAAATACCAAGCAACATTTTGCTGGCGGAAGAATTCGCCAAAATATTCGATGGGTTTTCAATTGGATCTAACGACCTTACGCAATTAACGTTAGGAATTGACAGAGACAATGCAACTATTAGTCATTTGTTCAATGAAAAAAATGATGCCGCAAAACAATTAATAAGTATGCTGATTAAGAAGGCTAAAAAAGCCAATATAAAAGTCGGGCTATGCGGACAGGCACCAAGTGATTTTCCGGAATATACCCAATTTCTTGTTGAAGAGGGCATTGATAGCATTTCATTTAACCCGGATGCATTGCTGAAAGGAATTGAAAATATTAATGCTGCTGAAATGAGAAACAAGTTAGTTCTACAATAAAAATAACTATATCTCATGAAAGCTCCCAACTATATTTCTGCATCTGAAGCCCTGTCGATATTAAAATCCGGAGACAATGTTTTTATTCAAACTGCTGCAGCGGCCCCTCAGCAATTGATTTTTGCCATGACTGAAAGAGGGAAATCATTGCAAAATGTTTCCGTATATCATTTACATACCGAAGGAGCTACACCCTATGCAACAGAGGAAATGACAGAGCACTTTAATGTACATTGTTTCTTTATCGGAGCTAATATGCGGGCTTCTGTCAATAAGGGTATTGCCGATTATATCCCCGTATTCATGAGCGAGGTTCCGGCTTTATTCCGGAGAGGAATAATAAAAATTAATGTTGCTTTATTACACGTATCGCCGCCCGATGAGCATGGTTATTGCAGCCTTGGAGTTTCTGTAGATGCTGCGCTGGCAGCTATGGAAAGTGCACAAAATATTATTGCACAGGTAAACCCCAACATGCCCCGGACTTTTGGTTCAAGCATCATTCATTCTTCGAAATTTACAGCTTTTGTTGCGGTAAACGACCCGATTTTTGAGGCTGATTCCGGACAGGCAAATGAAACGGACATTAAGATAGCTGAAAATGTAGCAACTCTAATTGAAGACGGAGCTACACTTCAATTAGGCATTGGTAAAATTCCTAATGCTGTATTAAGCAAACTCCAAAACCATAAACAGTTAGGAGTTCATACCGAAATGTTTTCAGACGGAATTATCGATTTGGTGGAAAAGGGAATTATTACAGGGGAGTTAAAAACAATAAATAAAGGGAAAATAGTAAGTGCCTTTATATTGGGGACAAGGAAACTATATGATTATGTAAATGACAATCCGATGATTGAAATGCGCGATTCGGCTTATGTAAACAATACTTATATTATAAGGCAAAATCCTAAAGTAACAGCTATTAACAGCGCTGTGGAAGTGGATATTACCGGACAGGTTTGTGCCGATTCAATAGGCAGTTATTTATATTCGGGCGTGGGTGGACAAATGGATTTTATACGCGGGGCATCACTATCGGAAGGGGGGAAACCTATTATTGCAATGCCTGCTGTTACCAATAAAGGGGTTTCGAAAATTGTATGTCAGTTAAAACAGGGTTCGGGTGTTGTTACTACCAGGGCTCATGTACACTATATAGTTACAGAATACGGGGTGGCTGATTTATATGGAAAGAATATTAAACAAAGAGTACGGGAGCTAATTGAAATTGCACATCCAAATAACCGGGAAAATCTTATTAAAGAGGCGTTCAACACGCTAAAAATAATGATTTAACAACCCGATTGGCTTTTAATACCAATGGAATAATCAACCAATTTTAAATAAAACGAACTCCTCATTTTGTGTAGGTATGGTCGTTTCAATTTTAAGTTCATCTTCTATTTTAACCTTGAAAGCTTCCTGAACCATGGGCTCTCCATGCACCAAAAATATTCTGGAGGGTTTTTGTTTATACTGTTTAAGCCAGTCGAGCATTTCCTGTTGATCAGCATGGGCAGATAGGGACGAAATTTCACAAATACGTGCCTGCACTTTATAGTATTTACCATACATTTTTATTTCATGCACCCCTTCACGTAAGGCTCTTCCACGTGTTCCTTCGGCCTGGTAACCTACCAGCATAATAGTATTCTTTTTGTTTTCGACATAATTTTTCAGGTATTCTAAAACCCGTCCGCCCGTTAACATACCGCTAGCGGCAATAACAATCTTGCTCCCTTTCTGGGCAATTACTTTTTGGGTGTCATGCCAATCTTTTATAATAGTTATATTCTTATGAAGTGCCTTGGAATCTTCCGGTGTAAGCTTATGCCAATCCGGGTATCTGTTTAATATTTCTGTAGCGTCAGCACCCATTGGGCTATCCATAAACACAGGAATATCAGGAATGTTAAGCTTTTGCTTAAGTTGCAAAATTATGTGCATTAATTCCTGGGCCCTGCCCACGGCAAAACTTGGAATGAGTAAATTGCCTTTCCGGTGAATGGTGGAATTAATAACATCGCTTAACTCATCCATAACGTTTCCATTACTGTGCAACCTATTTCCATAAGTGCTTTCCATTATAATAAAATCGGCCAAGTCAATTATAGTTGGCGGAGCTAAAAGCTCTGATACTTTTCTACCTATATCACCTGTAAAAATAATTTTCTTTCCAAAACACTCCATTTCAATAAAGCAGGAGCCAAGTATATGGCCATTTTTAAGAAATTGAAAGCGAATATGGGGCGATAAGTTTATCCATTCTTTATCAGGATACGTCTTGAACTGACCAAGCGATTTTTCAACATCGGCGGTAGTGTAAAGAGGAAGGGCCGGTTTATGTTTTGAATAGCCGTACCTGTTGGCACGATCAGCATCTTCTTCCTGTATTTTTGCACTGTCGCGAAGAATAATTTCAACAAGGTCACGTGTGGGGGGAGTCATTAATATGTTCCCTTTAAAACCGGATTTTACAAAAAGAGGAATATATCCGCAATGGTCAAGATGTGCATGAGTAATAAGTACGGTGTCAATTTTATCAACCGGAACAGGCAATGGCGACCAGTTTTTTAACCGTAATGATTTTATTCCCTGGAACAGTCCGCAATCAATAAGTATATTTTTATCCGGGGTTTTTAAGAGATGCTTGGAGCCTGTAACGGTGGAAGCCGCGCCCAAAAACTGAATGGATATTTCGTTTGACATAATTCTATTGAATTTGTTTTATGATGGCTTCATCTAGTTTTATCTGATTAGTTTCATGCCGTATCGTATTGCAAGTTACGATTTTATCCGCTCCCGATTGCTTTAATTCAGCATATGCATTTCCGGCAAATACGGCGTGAATGCCAATGCAAACAGGCAGTTTAGAACCTTCATCTTTTAAGTGCTCAATTGTTTTTATCATGGTTAAAGCGGTGGAAATAATATCATCTACTATTACCGGGGTATGATTTTCCAGGTATTTTTGAATATGCGGAATTGAAACTTTTACGTTCTTATCACCTAAGCGGGATTTTACCAGAACGGTATAAGGAGCGCCTGCCTCTTTGGCCACTTCACTTACCCATTGCTTGCTTTCCATATCAGGGCCTATAAGAATAGGGTTCTGTATATTTTCTTTGATCCATTTTGAAATGTAAGGTGCGGAGTGAATTACATTTGTAGGGATGGAATATATGGATTCGAGCGAGCTGATGCGGTGCAGGTGGGGATCAACTGTAATAAGTTCATCAATAAAAGAGGAAATGAGATTTGCAAAATGTTCGGATGTAATACATTCGCCGGGATTAAATTTTTTATCCTGACGCATATACGCAAGGTAAGGAGACACGAGTGTAATTTTATCTGCTCCGGCATCTCTTAATATTTCGGCTAAAAAATAAAGCGGGAGAAATTTTTTGTCCGGGCGGTCAAGCGTACAGATAATTATAGCTTCTTTCCCATTTACATTACTTTCAAGCCGTGTGTACGATTCTTCATCAGGAAAATAATGAAATACAAATTTTCCTTGCTCACATTTTAATTCCTCTGTAATACTTTTTGCCAGTTGCTCATTGCCCGGAAGGGCGAATACAATTTTATCCATAAGCTTGAATTATTTTATTGTTATAATGTTTTTTTCAATGTCCACATATTGTAAAACATAGTTCATTTCGCCCGATGTTTCAGTAAATATGGTGTAAAGTACATCTCCTTTTTTTACGATTTTGCCCAACGGCGAGAAAAATTTTACGCCTGCGCTTGGATGGTCCGGAGCGCCCGCTATTTTAGCAACTCTTGCAATTTTTCGGTTATCAATTGAAGTAACAGTGCCCGATATGTTTGAGCAAATATCGTGCCGGAATTTTGCGAATGTTGGTTCTGTAAATCCGCCCTGTGCCGTACAAATGGCAATAAATTTTTTATACGCTTTTCCCGATGAAAGTACTTTTGCAGCTGTTTCATACCCTTTGCCATTTTTCAATTTCCCTGCCAGTTCCAGCAATTCACCGGCCAGCAACAAGGAGCGCTCCCTGAGGTCGGCAGGTGCATTTTTTTCATTTCTTAAAACAGACAATATGTCCATCGCCTCCAGGGAGGGTCCTAATCCTATACCGACAGGCTGCGATCCGTCGGTAACTACAACTTTCATTTTCAACCCAACAGCATTTCCTGCCTGTTCCATCAGTATTTTTAAATGATTTGCAGCTTCAATACTTCGTAGTTTTACAGTTTCTCCAACAGGCATATCAACTACAAGATTTGTGGAGCCCGCTGCTACCTTTTTAGATAAAACAGATGCGATTAACTGCCCTTCACTATCCAGGTCCAAAGCCCTTTCAATACGAATAAGAATATCATCTGCGGGGCTCAGGTTGGCGCCACTGCCCCATACTACGCATCCGCCTTCTTTCCCTATCACGTATTTAATTTTTTTCATTGACAGGTTTACCGGAGCCATCACTTCCATTGTATCTGCCGTCCCCGCCGGCGAGGTAATAGCACGCGAAGAAGTTTTAGGCATGGTAAATCCAAGAGCAGAAACTATGGAAACTATGATAGGAGTAGTCCGGTTGCCGGGCAGCCCTCCAATACAATGTTTATCAACCACTATTCTACGGTTCCATTTAATCCGGTCTCCGCTTGATATCATTGCTTTGGTCAAGGATATTATTTCGTCTAAATTCATATTGTTGCCTGCAAATGCAGTGATGAAAGAGGAAAGATGCACATTTGAATAGTTGCCCTTTACAACGTCTTCCACTATTTCACGTATCCCTTTTTCATCAATATGTCTGCCGTAAATTTTTGCTCTGATATGTCCTAATGATACCAGAGGCTGCAGATGTGAAATTTCAATTTTGTCGCCGTCTTTTACCCGTAACGAACTCCATGCCATCTCTGATAGTCCGACCTCTCCTTTGTTTAGTAAATTGGAATGAACTACATCTATACTGGCGACGATGGAGAGAGTGCCTTTATTAATTCGGACCCTTGCCAGCGCTTCAAAACCTTCTGAAATAATTACTTGAGAATCTGCCCGGATATATGCCACATGCTCCTTTTGGGTATCAATTCCAAGCCGGCGCACTTTTAATTTATTGATAGATTTATTTTCCGCTTTTTTCATAGGGTGATTTTCATACACAAAGGTGCTTACTATATAGAAGCAAAGCATGACGGGGATCAACGCAAAGGGTGATAAAAATCATATCGCCTTTGTACTTCAAGTGAAAGGAGGTTGTACTATCAAAATTTAAAATTGAACCAGAATAAAAAAATTAATCTAAGTTTGAATTAACAAGAAACACTATCTAAGCATAAGCACAGTTTAGCTTGAAGACATACACCATATAGCTAAACCAACCGATGGAATGATTTACTTACAATATAGTTGTAAGTTATTAAGACCATATTTTGTATATTTACATTAATTAAAGGAACCTTTTATGATAAAACCTTCCTTGATTTTCACTATGCAATAGAACTAATATTATCAATGAGAAGCCGTTATCTTACCATATTATTTATTGCTATAAAAATTTTCCCAGGATTTGGCCAAAACCATTCAATTGACACCTTGCGGAACTCCTTAAAAACTGAGAAAGAAGATACTAATAAGGTAAAAGAGCTTAATAAATTAAGCGAATATTTTTGGCGATTAAATAAAAATGACTCAGCAATGTATTTGGCTAAAAATGCTGAAGTATTAGCAGAGAAATTGAACTTTAAAAGAGGGAAAGCTGATGCATTTTCTAATATAGGAAGTGTTTATAGGGAACAAGGGAATGAGTTAATATCTCGGGAATATCTTTTAAAATCATTAGCCTTAGACCAGGAAATCAAAAATAAAACTGGCATTACTAAAAACTATAATTTAATCGGACTTACTTACATGGTACAAAGCGATTACCCTAAATCACTACAGTACTTTTTTAAAGCATTGGCCATGAATCAGGAAGCTGGAGATAAATATGACATAGGAATTAATTTTTGCAATATTGGTAATACCTATTTTAGTGAAGGTAACTACTCTGAGGCTCTGGATTATGATTTTAAGTCTTTGGCAATTGAACAGGAGCTTGGAAATAAACGAATTATCGCTATTAATATCAATAACATAGCAAATAATTATTCTAAGCTGGGGAAATACTCCCTGGCACTGGAATATAGCTTTAAGTCTTTGGCAATTGATCAGGAGCTTGGCGACAGATATGGCGTTGCTGGTAGCCTGTACAATATTGGTAGTTATTACTTTTCTGAGGGAAATAATTCCCAAGCCTTAGAATATGATTCCAAGGCTTTAGTTCTATTTAAGGAAATTCAACACAAAGATGATGTTGCGCCAACCTTTCTAAGCATTGGATATATTTATTCCAGGCAAAAAAACTATATAAAAGCGAAAGAATATTTTGATTCTGCAATGTCTATTTCAAAAAATAATGGATACAAAGAAACCTTGAGAGAAATATACATTAGAATGGCTGAATTAGACAGCGCACTTGGTAACTATAAAGCAGAAGTAGAAGATTACAAAAAGTTCGTTCTTTATAGTGATAGCATTGTAAATGAAAATAACACAAAAAAGATAACACAAACGGAGATGAATTTTGAATTTCAAAAGAAAACTGATTCTACAACAGCTGTGCAGGACAAACTAAACTTAATTGCAGAGAAAAAGAGCCAACAACAAAAGATACTGCTCTATTCTTTTATGGCAGGTTTTGCTCTTATGATTGCTCTAGCTTTTTTCATATTCAGGGGTTACAGGCAAAAGCTAAAAGCTAATCTTTTAATTATCCAACAGAAAGAAGAAGTTGAAAAACAAAAGACGCTAGTGGAAGAAAAAAACAAAGATATTACAGACTCCATAAATTATGCTAAAAGGATTCAAAGAGCCCTGCTAAAAGAAGAGGACCATGTATCGAAACACTTGCCTGAACACTTCATACTATTTAAGCCAAAAGACATTGTAAGCGGTGATTTTTACTGGGCCGTTGAAAAAGAAGAATATTTTTATTTTGCCGCCGTTGATTGTACTGGTCATGGTGTGCCGGGCGGATTTATGAGTATGCTTGGCCTCGCCTTTTTAAATGAACTAACCAAAGGCCCTGCAATACAGACCCCGGCCGAAATACTGGATGAACTTCGCACTAAAATTTTGAAAGAATTAAAACAAACAGGCGGTGAAAATGAAACCAAAGACGGGATGGATATTTCGCTAATGCGCATGAATCTTAAAACAAATGAGGTACAATGGAGCGGAGCAAACAATCCCCTGTATGTTATAGATAATGAATTGAAAGAAACCCCCGCTGATAAGCAACCAATAGGCTATTATCCTTCTATGAAACCATTTTCCAATCATATTATAAAAGCTGAAAAAGGCAGCATATTATACCTTTTAACCGATGGCTATGCCGACCAGTTTGGAGGGCCAAATGGAAAAAAATTCAAATATGCACAGCTTAAAGAAGTGTTACTTTCCATTCATAAAAAAGACATGAAAGAACAAAAAAATATTTTGAATGAAATTTTTGAAAATTGGAAAGGTAAGTTAGAACAAGTAGATGATATCTTGGTAATAGGCTTACGGGTATAATAGTTTGTGGTATTTCGTAAGACCAATCCAATAAGGCCTTTCCATTTAGTTTTTTACAGGTAAGATCTTTTTTTCTGTAACCAGACTGAAACAAGTGTTATGTTTAGTCTAACGAAGAGGACTTTGGTATAAATAAAATCCTATCCCAATTAGATGATATCCAGAAAACACTTAAAGAGATAACTGAAACTACCAGTCCTCTTACTGGATGGTATAATGAGGCACAAACACAGAAGATACTTTGTCTTAAAGGTACATCTCTTTGGACCCTAAGGAAGTTTAATCAAGTTAAGTCCTCAAAAATTAGAGGTAGGACTTTTTATTCCATTGATTCAATTATTCGACTTCTTGAAAAAAATTCAAGATGAATATTTGATAATCCACCTATATTATAATATAATTTCAATTTATTTTATACCGAAACCAGTTCCTCAATCAGTTCCTTTTATGTAGGTTTTTGGTTGTTTTATGGTTTTCATTAAGATATTTGAATTAACTATAACCCCTTGACCAATAAAATACAAAGCAACTTTTAAGCAACCTGAAAACAATTAATTTACTCTCTCCGGGACCACAGAAACAAAGAATAAAGCCTGTAAAATCAACTGTTACGGGCTTTATTTTTTAAATCGGTACAGTATTCACTCAAACTTCCTGTATAACCCTTGCCAGATAAGGGTTTCACGTACTTATAAAGTTTCAGTACAATATTCACTCAAACGTTTATACGCTTTTTTAGGCTTTTCAAGAGGTAAAATATTGGAAAGAACTTTGGAAAACCGCTGTATACGTATGTATAGATGTTTATAGGTATATAGGTACAAGTCCTCGGCCTCTATGAGGTGAATCAAATTTATAGAAAAACTGAAAAAACCCTTTACTACTAGTTATATTTTTTCTCGGTAATAGACACGCAGGATTTTAAGCACTGTGTTACTCCTAAATTCTCAAATATTTCGATGCAAAACCAAGCAAAATCGTACAAACGGAAGCAAAACTGCGCACCAAAAGTACACACCTGCCGTACACCTTTTTTTGAGGGGTTTCCTTCTTTTCAAACCAATGAACCTTTATTTACCTATACCCGAGAATTGATTTACCGAAGCCACAAAACAAGAATGTCCCTCTGTTCCGGCATAGATATTAGAACCAACTACAACCAGAGAATTAATAGTACTGTTTTCCGGCAACCCTGAATTCACCGCTATCCAGCTTGTGCCATTATTGGTGGAAAGAAAAACTCCCTTCCAATAAACAGCTGCAAAAAGATTTAAACCGTTCACAGCAAGTGCGTTTATATTTCACCCATAAGGGCATGTTTGCTGCCATTGGGCATTGCCAAGCAGATTAGCACAAATTGACAGAAAAAAAAGAATTGACTTTTTCATGGTGCGAATATATTCTTGCAGTCTGAATAATAGATGAATATTTATATATTGTCATTTAACCTCGGAGGGTTAACGACTGATATTCTTCCTTTGCTCCCCCAGTTCAGTTGGCGTCACACCGAACAGTTTTTTGAACGCAAATGAAAAGTGGGATATATCTTCAAAGCCTAAGTCAAGATAAAATTCGGATGGCTTTTTATCCTTTTTGTCAATAAGGAAATGTGCTTCTTGCAAACGCTTTTGCACCAACCAGTGATTGGGTGTTTCGTTAAATATTGTTTTAAAATCCCGCTTGAAGGATGATAAGCTGCGTCCGGTCAAATACGCGAAACGCTCTAAGCTTACATTGAAGGTATAATTGCGGTTCATAAATTCTTCCAGGTTTATTTTCCCTGGTACACTGAAGTCAAAAAACAAACCCGCCAGTTCAGGTTGCGCTTGCAACAAAATAAGCAACAACTCCTCGCGCTTAACATCAGCATAGGCCTGGTCAAATATTCCCTCACTATTATAATAAGAAGATAAGGAATGAATAAATTCAGGCACCAAATTATTTTTAACGGGCCATATTACGGACTCAACCGAATCAAATTTTTGGACATTTATTTTATGCCGCTCTTTAAATTGTTTCAGAAACTTTTCATCGAAAATGAGGATTACCTTTTCGGTCGGTTCATCCGGTGCAGGGTTGTTGTAGCGGGCCAATTGGTTTTTGCGGCCAACACAATAATCGCCCGGTTTAAGATTATAATTTTTATTGCCGCAATAACCATTCATCTTCCCCTCAATCAAATAAAAGAAAAAGTGTTCGGGCACAAACTGCTCAGCCGAAATTTCAGGCCCTATTATGCAGGTTTTATGTTTTACGGCACTCATATTATCTCCCAAATTTAATCATTCTGCACTATTCTTTATAATTTAGCTTTAGCCAACAAGGCACGTGTTTCGGCTAAAACACTGTCTTGAAACTTTGGGTCTCGCACCAATTCTGAACCAAGCATAGGTTCACCTTTTTCGTCGTAATATACCCCGGTCTTAGCCGACTCATTAATCAGAATTTTTGTAATGACCTTTGCCGACTTCTTGGGTGTGCTGCTGTATTTGGAGAACGGAGGAAGTAGTGCCATTATTTGACCAAATACGAGACGCATGAGAGCATTTGTATCTTCGCCACCAAGACCTGTTCCCTGTGTAATTCCCGGTTCCACAGCAATGAAGTTTAGCCTTGTATTTTCTCTTGCAAGTGCCATTGTGGAGGCAAGAACGCACTGCTTTGAAGTGGAGTATGCATCTACGCCTGCCATTTTGGATCCACCAGCTTTCCACTCTCCCTTAGCACTGGCCTCAATAGAGATATAACGACCGCCTTTCATTCCCAAAGCTTTTACAGGTTTGCGTTCAGGGTCTTCCATTGCAGAAGCAATGAACACTACGTTTGCTCCGTCAGGAAGATGAGGCGCAAGAGCTTCGGTTAATGCAAACGAGCCAAGATGATTTGTGGCAAACGTCATATCCCAGCCCTGAGCACTTTTTGTTGCTTTCTGTGGCATTATACCTGCATTGTTGAGCAACCCAACTATCGGAAGATTTAGCTCTATGATTTGCTGTGCCGCACGACGCACGCTTGTAATATCTGAAACATCGCATACTATCGAAAGGGCATGTTGTCCTATTTTTTCGATTTCTGTTTGTACTTCAGTTAGTTTTTCGCGATTTCGTCCAACCAAAACGACTGTGCCATGCTTAGCCAGTTCAAGCGCAGTTTCATGACCAATACCGGAGGTTGGCCCAGTAATTATATACGCTTTTTTATCCGAAGTGTTTTTCAATATGGTATTTGACATAGTTTAAAATTTATGATGCAAAATTGCACACAAAATCCCCATCAGTGTTTTGTTGAAAAGTCCAATGTTGCTTTGTTTAGAAGTTCAAATGCAGAATACTTTGCTCATCGAAGGATTCGAAGTTCCTTCAAGATATTTGCCCAATGTGAAATCAAAACCTCCCGAAGTTCCAAACTTCGGGAGGTTAATATTACACTAATACTTTTCCAGCTTTGTCTTTAAAAAACCTTTTCTGGCTTTTTAAAGCTTCGACCAATGATTTTTGAATGTATTTTATGTCCTTCACTGCTTCAGTAGTAGTTGACCTCTTCTTAACTTCTTCCTGGTTAGTTAAATCAACTTCTTCAACACGCTGGTTTATCCACCAAAGGTTTCCAAATGGGTCGAGTATTCTGCAAACCTTTTCACCAAACCAAAGTGCAGTAATGTCAGTAACTGATGTAGCTCCCAGTTTTATAGCTTTTTGATAAGCCTTTTTAATATCTTCCACATACAAGTTCAAAAAGCTTGGTGTAGGTGCCCAACCTTCTCTTGAATCAAAAAGCATCACCATAGCATTACCTATTTTTACCCTTACGTCGATTATAATACCGTCTTCATTTGTTATTCTGCTATGCGGAATTTCTTCTGCATCAAATGCAGCCGTCAAAAATTCGATTAAGTCAGCTGATGAGTTAGATATTATCCATGGCGTTACCGATGTGTAATTCTTTGGTACAGTTTTAATTTTTTGTTCTTCGTTGTTTTTCATGATTTTGTTTAGTATAGATTAAATTTTCGAGTGCAAAACTACCCTGATCCTGACTTTACAGCTTTATAGAATATGGTCTAAAGATTACATATACCACAGATTTTTTCCCGTTCCCTGGTATCCTCGAAGTTGCACTTCGTGGGCAAGTAGCCATTAAAGTTTTAAAATGCTGCCTTACTAAAAATCTTTTAGGAAACGATATAAACGAAAGAAGGAACTTACTCCTTAATCTAGAGTTTTTATTAACTTCGTTTCTTGGCAGTCAGGAAACCAATTCATCAAACAAACGTTTTGCAGTTTGCTCTAAATCATTGCATAGGCCTGGATGAGGCCTGGATGTTTGAATAACCGAACTTCTTACAGCAGTTAACCACCTGAAACGAGACGGAATATCAAGTTGTCCTATTAGTCCACAATTTTCGGTACCCATTGCTATTTTTTCGAACGATTCTAAGTTAAGTCTTATTTGATCCAGGTCAAGGTCTCTGGAAAATGAACGAAGTTTAGCTTCATTGAGGGTAAAGAGCACCTGTATGTATTTTTCTTCTTTGCAAAATAGAATAATACCTACATTGATGAATTCTTCACGCTCAACAAAAGGTAAAACACGAATTACAGCATATTCATATAAGTACTTCTCGTGCATTTTGTGCTTCTTTTGTAAACGTTTCAGAATAGCTCAACCTGATTTGCAGAAATTGTAAATATATTTCTCTGATTGATTGAGGCGTATCCTTTATGCCCTCCCAATGCAACCACTCCTCTGGAATAAGGGCGACTATATCCCTCAGCTTTTCTTCGGTTAATAGTTTCTTAAATTCTATGTTTGTTTCTTCCAGCAAGGTGGCCTGAGGTAAAAGTACATGATCTTTTATATGCGGGAAAGAACTTTTTGCATGCATTTGCCAAGTTGACCAAGAGTGATGAAAATATAAACAAGCTCCGTGATCAATGAGCCACAATTGCTTATGCCATATAAGCATATTAGTATTCTTAATTGTACGGTCAATATTTGTGATATACGCATCAAGCCACACTATTTGCGATGCAAGCTTTGGGTCTGTTTTTTGGACAACCGGGTCGAAACCAATTGCGCCAGATAAAAACTGCAGTGCTAAATTTAATCCCCTGCTGCCTTTAAGCAAATCCTGAATTTCTTCATCGCCTTCAGTGCGGCCAAAGGCTTCATCCAAGTTCGCGAAAACCATTTGAGGAACATTCAGGCATAAAGCACGAGCAATTTCTCCGCCAATTAATTCTGCAATTAAGGCTTTCACACCATGCCCTGCACCTTTAAATTTCAGAACATATTTAAGGTTATCGTCGGCTTCGGCCAATGCAGGCAAAGAACCACCCTCGCGTAAAGGCTGAAGATAACGTGTTACATTTACTGTTCTTAAAGAAAGGCTATTGTGCATTATTATTATAATAATTCCAAAAGTAAGGAACTTTCCAATCAAACCAATAGTAATAACCAAAAAACAAAAGTCACTTCTTATGAAAAAAGTGAGCCGGACTTAAAAGATCGCTAGTTTGGCACTCCCTATAGGTAAGCATAATCATACAAAAGGAAGCGAAATCGCGGTCCAAAAATGCACACCTATCGCACACCTCTTTTTTAAGGCCTTTCCAAAGTTAAGATTAAAATCCCGAGCGGATTAAAGGGTTGTCTCATAAGTTATTTGTAATGATGAGGACTTTGGACTACAAAGGTAAAATATTGGAAAGTCATTTTAAGAACCGATGCATAAGTGTATATTAATGCTTATAGGTACTTATTTCCTAGTCCTCTGAATCCATTAGCCATCTGGGCATAAGACAACTCGCATTTTGAGGGAAATATAACTGCTACTTTACAATACAACTAGGGAAGGTAACAATAATCACATCAATGTTTTGAACAGTACAATCTTTTGATTCCAGATTCCAAAGTCTTACTGCCTCACTTGCACTATAGAATTGACGAGTTGAATCAATTTCAAACCTGCAATTACAGCCTTTAATTTTCATCTTGGGTAGATTTTCTTTGAAATTGGATATAGCCCAGGAAGTCAAATAATCGCCTGGATAAGTTGTTGAGTTTTTGGTCGGGTTATAAACCCAACAGAATATACTTGAAATGTATTCGGTATTTTCATCATCCAAGTTTGAATAAAAGTGAGCATAGGCATAATATTTCTTACCGACGCTATCCGTTTGAGCAGTTACAGTATTTGAGAAAGCTATAATCACAATTAAAATTATAATATAAAATACCTTCCCCATCTTCATTATTTCTTCTAGTCAAAGAATTATAAAAAGCAAAGTTATGTTATATCCTATTATTATGAATGTATTTTTTGTTTAAAAGAACAAGGCTTATTCAAATACCCCACTCTATTTTAGAATTAAGGCTTAGATCTTTATAGGTGCGACTCCTGGATCGGGAAGGAACAAGTAATTCTCTAAAACTTAGATAGCTGGAAGGGTGAACTTAAGAAGAAGGATGAATTTGAAGAAAAAGAGAGGATTTCAAAACATCTTGAATCTAAACACAGAAACCAACAACGGCAACTATATTTAGAAATACACCTTGAGGATATTATAAGTAAAAGTTTAAAAAAGTTTACAATATATGTAGTGCTGAGGGTAGAAAAAATTACAGCAAAATATTCCCTTTACTGTTCTTTACTGGTTGAGGATCAAGCCACTTATATACAATAGAATAATTTGGGTTAGGTTCATCTAATCCCTTACATTCAAAAATCACTTTAATTTCGGCTGCTTCTTTTATTGAGTATGTTAAATTTATATTGCGCCTTCCTTCTACTGATTGTGTTGTTATTTTGGAATTATATATCTTTTCAGTTTGACCACCAGGATAAGTTACTAAAATCTGGATTATTGCATCAATCAAAGTTATGGATTGATCCCAAGAAATTTTTCCAACAAAAAGATACATCTCGCCTTTATTGGGATTTAAAAATGAAATTTCTTGATTGAAAATCCCCTTTTTCTCCTCCATGGTGCTTACCTTAAATTGAAATGTTTTCTTTTTAAATTGAACTATTTTTGTCGCATCTCCTGATTTTGATTTGATCTTCTTATTTTCCGGGGTTACTTTCGGGGGGTATGGATTGGTTTTCATTATAAATGTTTGGATTTTTATATAAGTTAATTTATAGTCCTTTTTATACTAATTATTTAGAATTCAAATGTACCTAAAAATGCAGTGCTAACCCCTTAATTAGAAAAAGTAAATAATAGTACTAGAGTCAAATTTGATGGAAGGAGTTTTCGGCGTGTTTGGAATATTGATTGTTTCCATCTCACTTTGCAATTTTGGGTTTCTACTATTTGTGAATTTATAAAGTTAAACCTTTATTCCCAAAACCAATATATCATCTACCTGCTCAAGATCGCCCTTCCATACTTCCAATGCTCTATCTAAAGCATTCTTTTGTTCATCCATGGACTTGGCTGCATTTGTCAATAAAAGTTCTTCCATTTGCTTGTATTTAAACTTCTTTCCGTTCGGGCCACCAAACTGATCTGCATAGCCATCAGTAAATAAATATAAGGTATCGCCTTTTTGTAAGTTTAGGTTATGTGTATTGAATGGAACGGGTTTGTCACATTTACCTATAGGTTGTTTGTCTGCGGCCACTTCATGAATTTTTCCATTATTAATATACCAAAGCGAATTATAGGCACCGCTCCATTGAACTTCATTTGTTTTGGTGTTTATGCAACACAAAGATATATCCATACCATCCTGCACGTTACTTTCGCTTTTTTCGAAGGTTTCAAGTACAAGTTCACGCACTTTATCGAGAATCTTGCCTGGTTCAATAATATTAAACTCTTTCACTGTTCGGTTTAAGGCATTGGAACAAACAACACTCACAAGCGCACCTGGAACACCATGACCTGTGCAATCTGCAGCTGCAACCAAAATATTATTACCGGCACGTTCCATCCAATAAAAATCTCCTGCAACAATATCTTTTGGTTTAAACAAAAGAAAAAAATCTGGAAGATATTGTTTAATAATGCTTAAAGGAGGCAGTATGGCATCCTGCAAACGCTTAGCGTATGTGATTGAGTCGAGAATATCTTTATTTTTTTCTTCTATTTCTTCAAAGGAATCTTTTAGCTTCAATCCAGAAATGAAATTTTCTTTGGTCAGACTATAACGTGTTTTCATTCCAACATAAGAGAAAATGATAAAAATAATACCAAACAAATATGCGCTAAGTATATTGGGAATATCTATTATTGCTTCCTTGCGAATTAAAAGTATCATCGTCAATGCAATGGCATGATTTATACTAGTGACCACCATAAGGTTTTTTGCCCTTCCGAAATAAAGCACCCCTCTAACCAATGTAATCATGCTTACTCCAAGAATATAGTTGTGAACATTTTCGAGGCGGGTTTTTGAAGCCATGAAGCTGAATAAAGTTGCTATTATTACAGAAACTGAATACGTTAATACAGCAGGAGGTAGTTTTATTTTTTTATGAAAAGCAACAGAAAAAAGAAGCAGGAACGATAAAGGCAGCGCCAAATAAAGAAAACCTAAAACCTGCTGCATTCCATTTTGAATTTCGAGAAATGCAAAAAAAGGAATTATGATTGCCGCTAACAACCAAATTTTGGTTATGGATTTGGTGGCAAGGCTTTGTTCCTCTTTTGCCCAGGCTATGTCATAATCAGAGGATTGATCCATTATTATTTGGTTACGGATAGTTTTAAATTTGTCTTCCCCGTGTTTAATAGGAGGATGTAAAGATAGAAAATGGATTGAGAATTTTGCTGCTCAATATAAAATTGAGCATGAGGCTGCCAGACTATACTTTTACTCCGATTATCAATATATCATCAACCTGTTCCAGGTTGCCTTTCCATTCATTGAAGGTATTTTCAAGTATGCTTTTTTGTTCTTCCATGGACTTGGCTGCATTTGTCACCAATAGCTCCTCCATTTGCTTATATTTAAACTTCTTTTCTTTTGGACCGCCAAACTGGTCGGCATAGCCATCTGTAAATAAATACAAAGTATCTCCTTTTTGGAGATTTAAGTTATGTGTGTTGAACGGAATTGGCTTATCAATTTTACCGATTGGTTGTTTATTGGCTTGGATTTCATGAATTTTTCCACTATGAATGTACCAAAGCGAATTATAGGCACCACTCCATTGAACTTCATTTGTCTTTGTATTTATGCAGCATAGCGATATATCCATTCCATCCTGCACATTGTTTTCACTCCTTTCAAATGCTTCAAGCACAAGTTCACGAACCTTGTCGAGGATTTTGCCAGGTTCTGTTATATGAAACTCCTTCACGGTTCTGTTTAAAGCATTGGAACAAACAACACTAACCAAAGCTCCTGGTAGAATAAAAATATTCTAAAAAAGTGTTGTAGTATACAAAAAAGTGTTGTATTTATAGATAGATAAACGTGCGACTCCTCAGCAAATAATCTATTCCTTATGCAATGATAAGACTGATTTGCTTACCCAAGCCTTCTTCAAATATCCGGCATAGTGTTGATAATTGAATATCACATTTCCCATTCTCAAGGCGAGAAATGTAACTTTTTTTGTCCCTACTTTATCTGCAAGTTCCTCTTGAGCAATATGGACTTCATGTCTTGCTTCTTTGAGGATCTCACTAATGACAAAGTATTGCGCCTTTCCTCAAAGCTATCACGTTTCATTGTACCTACTTTGCTATATTTGATAGTTATGTGTTCATCAAATGTTTTTGCCTTTTCTATTTCTAATTTATTCATATTTAATTACCTATAGTAGAATATACAAAACAAAAGGTCGCCTTAAAACCACATTGGATTTGGGGACAACTTTTTGTTTTAACTAATAAAGAAACAAAACTACTACCATTCTATAGTTAAAGCATTACACATACATTGGATAAGATTACAGATATCACTGGGATGTATGCAATATCTTTTCATATAGTCCTTATATTTTAGATAAAAGGAGAGGTTTTTAATGAAATTTAAGGTTCGATATATACTACTTATAAAGTATCTTCATTGAATTGCCTCCCTAACTTTGCGTCAATGCTAAGCGTAGCATGAGGAACACTAAGAAGCCTTCCCTTTGGAATTAACTTTCCTGTAACCCTGCAAATCCCGTATGTTTTATTCTCAATTCGGATTAATGCATTTTGAAGGTTCTGAATAAATTTCCCCTGTCGTAAAGCAAGTTGTGCGGTTTCTTCCTTTGCTTCAACATTAGAACTATCTTCCATTACTTTGAAAGTAGGTGAAGTATCCTCAGTACCGTGGTCGTCATTACGGGATAGAGTATGCATTAAAAATTCATTATTCTTTCGCGCCTCATCTAATTTATCAATAATAATCATACGAAATTGAGCCAGTTCCTTTTCTGAATAACTATTCGACTCTTTTGAGTTGGGTATTTTAGATATGGTATTTATTTTATCCATTCTTTTCGCTTTAAGTATTTTCTTCATAACTTCTTCATGTAAATCAATTTTATTTTCAGCAAAGATTAGGTATATAACTATTCTGGGTATTACATAACTTTTAAATTATGTTATATTATTCATACTTATCATAAAGGTAGAAAAAGTTACATTATTTACTAAGTAGATTATTTCCATTTACTTACTAAAGATTACTACAATGCATGGATTTATTCATAGTTGCATTATTTGAAAAGTTTAATCAGGAAATGTGGGATATGTGTAAAGTTATTCTTTTTAAATGTAAAGCCTTATTAGATGAAAAGTTAAATATTTGTAATAACTCCTTTCATAATTGATTAAATAAGGGAGGGTTGTAATAGAATAAATAATATGGAAACAACAAAACCCAACAAAATTCCTGGCGACATAATTGAAGATTTGCCAATTGCTATTTATACATGCGATAAGGAAGGATATGTTACAGGATATAATAATGCAGCGGCAATTCTTTGGGGACGTCAACCTGAGATTGGTAAAGATCATTGGTGTGGGTCATGGAAGATATTTCAGTCAAATGGGCGCCCATTAAAGCTAGAAGACTGCCCTATGGCTATTGCATTGAAAGAGGGACGCCCTATTCATGATATTGAACTAATTATTGAACGCCCTGATGGCTCACACCGTTATGTAAAACCATATCCCACACCACTTTTTGATTCCAATGGAACTATTATAGGGGCTGTAAATATGGTGGAAGACATTACCGATCGGAAAATAACAGATTACTATACCAGAAGCTTGATAGAAGCTAGTTTAGATCCACTTGTTACCATTAATAAAGATGGTGAAATTACGGATATGAATGAAGCTATGACAATCATTACAGGTAGGATACGGGAACAACTTATAGGCACCCAATTCAGTAATTATTTTACTGACTCGCAAAAAGAGCGGAAAATTTATCAGGAAGTATTTGCAAAAGGTTTCGTGAAGGACTATCCATTAACAATGAAGGACGGCAAGTTGACCGATGTGCTATTCAATGGGTCAGTTTATAAAGATGGAAAGGGAAATGTGCTTGGTGCAGTTGTAGTTGCAAGAGATATTACTAACCAGAAAAGAGTTGAAAAAGAATTGACAGATGCAAAAATGTTTGCTGAGATGGCCAAAAAGGTAGCAGAGGAAGAAAAAGACAATGCTGAAAATGCTACCATAATTGCAGAGGACGCTACAAAAATTGCTATAGATGCAATGAAATCCAAGCAACAGTTTTTGTCAAATATGAGCCATGAGATTCGGACGCCCATGAATGCAATTATTGGGTTTACTACCGTATTATTGAAAACAGAGCCTACATTAAAACAAAAAGAATACTTAATGGCTATAAAAGTAAGTGGCGATACCTTAATAGCGCTTATTAATGATATACTTGACCTTGCAAAAGTAGATTCGGGAAAAATGACATTTGAACAAAAGCCTTTCAATATGGCATTATCTATGGCAACTATGCTTCATTTGTTTGAAGCAAAAATACAGGAAAAGAATTTGGAGTTGGTAAAAGAGTATGACAATAAAATTCCGGAAACATTGATGGGTGACCCGACACGATTGCACCAGATCATATTAAACCTGGTGAGTAATGCCATAAAATTCACCAAGAAAGGGAAAATCACTTTAAAGGTTCTGTTGCTAAAGGAAGATGAAGAAAATGCAACCCTTGAGTTTTCAGTTATAGATACCGGAATTGGAATACCACAAGATAAAATAGAAAGTATTTTCGAAGTCTTTGAGCAAGCATCCTTTGGTACCTCACGATTATACGGGGGAACAGGCTTGGGGCTTACAATTGTTAAACAATTGGTAGAATCGCAAGGAGGAAGTATCCATGTAACAAGTAAAGTTAATGAAGGCTCTACTTTCTGTTTTATATTAAGTTTTCATAAAACAAAAACTGTAGTGGAATTAGACTCAGGAACAATTGAATTGGATGCTGAAATTGGGAGAATAAAGGTATTAGTGGTTGAAGACATTCCCCTTAACCGATTATTAATGAAAACATTATTAGATGATTTCGGGTTTGAGCTTGATATAGTTGCTAATGGTAAAATAGCCATTGAAAAACTTAAGACAAATAGATACGATATTATTCTGATGGATTTGCAAATGCCAGAGATGAATGGATTTGAAGCTACGGAATACATTCGTAATAAGATGAACTCTAAAATACCTATTATTGCTTTAACTGCCGATGTGACTACTGTTGATTTGGCTAAATGCAAAGCTGTAGGAATGAATGATTATATAGCCAAACCGGTTGATGAAAGGTTATTGTACAATAAAATAATTGGATTAATAAAGAAACCGGCAGGTATAAAAATTACCAAATCCGCTACAGATGGAAATAATCATGGGAAAGGATTAAAGTATGTTGACCTAAGTTATTTAACTCAACGAACAAAATCCGATCCGAAATTGATGATGGAGCTTATTGCCACATATTTGGAGCAAACCCCACCCCTGATAAATGCTATGAAAAAGAGTTTGTTTGAAAAAGATTGGAATTTATTGCAAGGAACGGCGCATAAAATGATTCCTTCCTTTTCAATGATGGGTATTAGTGCAGAGTTTGAGAATATGGCTAAAAAAGTTCAGGCGCATGCAAATAACATACAAGAACAAGCGCAAGAAATACCTTCCTTGGTTCAACAGCTTGAGGCCCTTTGCACAGAAGCATGTAATGAATTGGAAGAAGAGTTTACAAGAATAAAAGATACTAACTCAAAACAATAATTTCACTATAACATTATTAACATATGCCAACAACAACTTGGAAGCCTCACAAATCTGCAACACACGGCCGTCTTTCTAAAGCTGACAGAGATTCGTTACCAACTACTGCCTTCGCATTTCCAAAGACACGTAAAGAGCCGATGACAGATGCTACACACGTGCGTGATGCGATGTCAAGATTTGATCAGGTTGAGGCTGTTACTGACTCTGAACGCGACCTTGCATTTTCAAATATTAAAAAGGCTGCCAAATATTTCGATATAGAAATGCATGAAAAAAACTGGCGCAAGTTCGGAGTGAAAAAAGCTTAACGCTATGTATTAATTGGAAAAGCTCACATATTATAACAATTACACCTCATACACCAGATAATCATGCAACCAACTATATTTGTTGTTGGACATAACGATGAGTACATTATATACCCTAAGTAACTGCCATTGTTATTGAAATTTTTCAACAAATGCGACAGAACCTTTCATTTTTCCTATCTTTGAAAGATACGACAGTTCCTTTTTGGTAGAATTTATAATTCATTTGTCATGAAAAAAAAGATACCCTTGTTGCTTGCAGTAATAATAATTTCTGCAACCGCTTTTTCATTTTTTAAAAAAGCACATCGTCCATCTGCTGCAATTACCCGCAACAAACACCTTTGTTTTAAAGAAAAAGAAAATGATTGCTCGGCGCAAGATGCTTTGGCTTATACAACTATAGCAGCTAATTACCCCAATAAAACATTGCCGCACGATGCTTATGCAAAAGCCATTGACTGGTATAACACGCAACGGATCAATAACAGGACACATCAATCTTTAACGGCATCCACCTCTTGGATAAGTATGGGGCCGACAAATATGGGTGGAAGGACAATTGGAATTGCTATTGATCCTACCGACACATCGGTTATATGGTTAGGCTCTGCAAGTGGTGGGCTTTGGAAATCTACCACTGGAGGTATTGGAACAGCAGCATGGACATATCATCCTTTAGGAGTACCTGTTCTGGGAGTCAGTTCCATTGCTATCAATCCTCAAAACCACCTGGAGATGTATGTCGGTACAGGCGAAGTTTATAGTGACAGCAGTTATTCCCAAGGCATTGTAAATATCCGCGCCACCAGAGGCTCTTACGGAATGGGAGCATTTAAATCTACGGACGGAGGAAACACTTGGACCCAAACTATTAACTGGAGTTACCAGCAAAATCTTGGAATTTGGGACATTGTATACAATCCCCTTAAACCATCAACAATTTATATAGCTGCTACCAACGGTGTATGGAAAACTACTAACTCGGGCGCAACGTGGAATCAAGTAATGAATCTTCCGATGGTAATGAGTTTAGTAATTCATGATGTGGATACGAACATTTTGGTTTGCGGTGTTGGTAACTATGGAAGCACCCTTCATGGGGTTTACAGAACTACAAATAGCGGTTCAACTTGGTCGAAGGTAACCAGCGGGCTACCAGTATCCAACTATAACGGCAGGGTAACTATTGCGTCATATAGCAATAATAACGACACTATGTTTGCACATGTATGTGATATTTATAATACTATTGGCATTTATATCTCAACCGATAAAGGTCAAATCTGGGCACAACAGTCTTCTACAGATGAAGCATCCTACCAGGGATGGTATGCAAAAGGACTGCTGATTAAGCAGGGAAATCCATATATGATGTTGGTCGGCGGTGTTGATCTGTTTCAATCTATTAATATGGGATTATCTTTTAACCAGCTTGATAATATTACTTTTAACCCGAATAATTACATGCATACCGATGTGCATGGAATAATTCCTAATCCTAATGACCCGAATAAGGTTTATATCCTAACAGACGGAGGGCTCTTCCGCTCCAATGATTTTGGCGCTTCTTATTATGAGTGCACCGGCGGCTATAACACTACCCAATCATATATAGGCAGTATTTCTTCCACCGATACAACGGTTTTATTGAGCGGCTTGCAGGATAATTATACCATTAAGTATACTGGACTGGAAACATGGGCTCCGGTGGTAGGCGGCGACGGCTGCTATAATGCCATTGACCATACCAACGATTTTAACCAATATGGCGCATATCAATATCTGAATGTTTGCATATCCACTGATCAGGGTAATACTTTCAACTCGCAAATACTTACTTACCCTGGCAATTCATACAGCAATAATAACTATGCCGCTTTTTTAGCGCCTTACATGCTTTGTTACTCCAATACTCAATATATCTATGCAGGAGCGCAGGATTTATTGCTCTCTACCAATGGAGGGACAAGTTTCAATGTAATGGGCAATAGTCCTGTGAACAGTGGAGCATGGATAATGTGTATTGCCGGTTCATATACAAATACCGATTCCATTTATTTTTGTACCGCTCCGGATTCTATTTATCCTTTTAAAATTTTTTTCAGCGCTAACCAGGGAACGACAGTTACAAATATTACCAATGGTCTCCCCGACCGCTACCCCCGAAGAATTGCAGTTAACCCATCTAATTCAAAAGAGGTATATATTGTATTTTCTGGATTCGGAACAGGTCATGTTTTCAAATCTACTAACGGAGGAGGCAGTTGGACAGACATAAGCGGCAGCCTGCCCGATATGCCTTTTGAAACTATAACAGTTGACCCTATTTACCCCACACATTTATTTGCGGGATGTGATTTTGGAGCCTTCTACTCAATCGATGACGGTGCAACATGGACATCTTATGACAACGGCTTTCCGGATGCTACTGAAGTTTTCGATTTGATTGTTTCACCATCCGACCACTACCTATATGCTTTCACACATGGACGGGGAATATTTAAGCGAGACCTGTCCGATATTGTCACAGGGACAAATGATGGTAAAGTAGCAGTTATAAATGCAAAGATATATCCCAATCCCGCGACAAATGATTTACATATAAATATCAGGGCATTTGGCGCAGATAACCATTTCCAACTTTCAATTTACAATTTACAAGGCAAGGAAGTTTCCAATTCAAGTTTTCAGGAAACGGCTTATACCACTTCTGTTGAAGGATTGGAAAGCGGTATGTATATTGTTTATTTAAGGAACAATGACTCTGTTGTGTTTTCGGATAAGTTTATTAAAGAGTAAGGGCTGAAAGGAATCGAACCAAACACCATAATCCCGAAACCACTAAAAAATCCAAGACTCAATTAAGGTTCTATTCCTTCTCTTTCCAAAGGTGTATATTATGTTAAACTTTTAACTCCTGGGTGATGTAATTTACAAAAGTTTTTCTATTTCAAAAAATTCAACTGGCTTAATCAGGACTTTACAGTTATCTATATCGGCAACCTCTCGTACAGTGTGTTCATGTAAATTTCCAGTAGTAAAAATTATGAGACTATCATACCCCTAAGATCTTACTTGACGCGCTATATCAATTCCTGTTAATTGTTCATTTAATTGTACATCCATTATTATTAATTCAGGATTTAGTTCTTTTGTTTTAGCAAGAGCATCTTTAACATTTGTTGCTATAGTCACTTTATAACCTTTTTTACAAAGCAAAATGGAATATACGCTAGCTATAATCCTTTGATCTTCAACAACTAGTATTTTTTTGTTTTGTATCATGTTAGATCAAGGGAAAGTATATATTTTGTTTTTGGGGTTTTCAACAATTTAACGTTACCATTAAGTTGTTCTGTGAAATATTTAATAAGTAATAATCCTGTTGAATGAGCATCTTCAATATCGATTTCATCGGGAAATACACCTTCATTTTCTGTGATTTCAAATTGGGTATACTTATCTTTGTTTTTTACCGTGATATCTATTTCACCCTGCGTAATTCCTTTAAATCCATGTTTAACAGAATTAGTAAAGAGTTCATTAAAAAGTAATCCTACCGGGATAGCATTATGCATAAATAATGAAACATCGTCTCCTTGTATATTCAGTTTATGGTTTTTGCTTCCTATCGAATTATTTATATCTTCAAACATTTTATACAGGTATTGTTTTACATATAATTTATCAAGTGAATTTTTCTGGTAAAGCATTTCATGAAGTAATGCAGCCGATTTGATTCGCATTCTGCTTTCTCTTAAGCATTTTATTGCTTCTTCATTATTGATATTGATTTCTTGTAATTGAAGCACGCTTGATATAATAGCTAAATTATTTTTAATACGGTGGTGAATTTCGGCAAGTAGGATTTCCTTTTCATCATACGCTTTTTTCAATGCTTGCTCGCTCTTTACTCTATTGCTTATATCTTTCGAAAAAATAGATATTCCATTTACTATATTATTTTCATCAAATATCGGGTTATACGACGACTCAAAATAAATTGAACTACCATCTCTAGATTTAAATATTTCAATATCAAAAACTCTTTCCCCGGTGAATACCTTCGTATATATTTTTTTTAATTTATCATGTTTAGAAGGGTCAATATATTCCAAAAGTGGGTCCCCTTTTTTGAGTTCATGGCTAAAACCTGTCTTAACATGACCAGCAAGAACCTTATTGAACTCTACGATGTTTAAATCTTTGTCAATCGAGACAATAACATCTACTGTATTATCTACAATTGATTTCAACTGGTATTGTTTTTGAACCAATGCATTGGTAATTGATATTGTTTGGGTAATGTCTTTAGTATTACTAACAAAACCGATTATTTCTCCACGCTCGTCGAATATAGTGAAAAGAGATAATGATGCATAGAAAATGCTACCATCTTTTTTTTGCCTTAAAGCTTCACCAGCCCATTCTCCCGTTCGCTCCAAAATATCCCATGCTTCAGAACTTTCTTCTTTTCCAGAAACATTGAAAACACTAATGTTTTTTCCTGTCAATTCATCCAAACTATAACCATATAATTTTATTGTAGCCTTGTTTGCATATTCAATATTGCAATTATGATTTGTCACAACAATAGAGTCAATGTTGCTATCTATCAATTGTTTTTGCGTATGCGATGAAAGTTTCATTATTATTCTATTAACCGATTTAAAGATTCTGCAGCATCGTCAAAGATATGAAATACGGGTTTAACTTAAGATACTAAAATAACACCCAGTTCCAACTGAAATTCTCCTCATAAGGTCGGATATTTTCCCTGATGAAATACGAATAAGATGGAATAAAAACATCCAACCTGAAACAGCTGGTAGAACAGTACTTATTTTTATAGGGTTCTTTCAGATATTGGCAATCTAGTCTGAGACAGTAAATTTGCTGTAGCGGATACAATATAATTTAATTTCTCATTTATCATATTCTTACCCCCATCACCAATATGTCATCCACTTGCTCCAGGTTACCTTTCCATTCGTTCAGGCTATTTTCCAGTATGTTTTTTTGTTCATCCATAGCTTTGCCGGCATTTGCCAATAGCATCTCTTCAAAGTGTTTATACCTGAATTTTTTCCCTTTTGGCCCTCCAAACTGGTCCGCATAGCCATCCGTGAATAAATAGAGCGTATCTCCCTTTTGAAGATTTAAACTATGCGTATGGAAGGGTTGAGGATTATCATGCTTGCCTATAGGCTGCTTGTCGGGTGGTAGTTCATGTATTTCCCCTTGCTTTACATACCAAAGCGGATTATGTGCACCGCTCCATCGAACTTCTTTCCTATTTGTGTTTATACAACACAAGGAAATATCCATTCCATCTTGTACATTATCTTGGCTTTTCTCAAAGGTTTCCAAAACAAGTTCACGTACTTTATCTAAAATTTTCCCTGGTTCAATTATCTTAAACTCTTTCACCGCCCTGTTTAAGGCATTTGAACAAACAACGCTTACTATTGCTCCAGGTACTCCGTGACCTGTGCAATCGGCTACAGCAAGAAGAATATTATCTCCCACACTTTCCATCCAATAAAAATCTCCCGATACAATATCTTTAGGGTTGTATAAAATAAAATAGCTCGAAAGACGCTTTGATATAAAGCTAATTGGCGGCAATATGGCATCTTGCAGCCGTTTGGAATAGTTGATAGAATCTGTTATATCCTTGTTCTTTTCCTTTAAAACAGAACGCTGTTGTTCAATAATTACATATTGCTTTTTTGTTAGGCGAAAACGGTTTATTACAATGAGCAAGAAGCTAGCAAGCGCTATAAATCCGATAATGGAGAATACTAAAATAAGACTATTTTCCCTTTTCTCGGCTGCAGCAAGCATTTGTTGCTGTTGTTCCTCTGTTTGCAGCGATTTTATCCTAAGTTCTTTCTTTTCGGTTTCAAACTCAGTATGCAGCAAGTTAATTTGTTTCTGGTTCTCTTCGGTATATATACTATCATTCAAGGCAATATACTCGTTTAATAGGGATGCTTCTTCTTTATTATTATTTTCAAGAGCAGCTATTTTAGCTAATTGCTTAATTGCATTTAACTGGTAGGTTTTCGACTTCATTTTTAAAGCCAGCTGGTAGCTCTGGTTTGAATATTTTTTAGCAACATTAAGCTCTCTTTTATCTGTGTAATCAATCCCAAGGTTCAAGGCTGCCATGGCCGTCATTTCATCGTCATGTGCCTTTTCTTTTATCTCAAGGCATAGCTTTTCATAAACTATTGCAGAATCAGTCATGCCCATATCTTCAAATGTTTCACCCATGTCGTTAAATGAATCGCCAAGGGCAACCTCTTGGTTTAATTTTTTGCGCAGAAATATGGCCTTTTGCCTTATCTCAATCGATTTGGGATATTCTTTCAACATAAAATAACAATTTGCCAGGTTATTATATGTATTACCTAAAATTGTATCGTTTCTGTTTTTTGTATAATAGGCAATCTCATCCTCAAAATATTCCATAGCCTCTTTATACTTATCTGTTTGCAGGTAGAGCAGCCCAAGGGTGTTATATATTTGTATTTCCCAGTCTTTCCTTTTGTTGTTCCTTGCAATATCAAGTGCATCCTTAGCTTCACTTAATCCTTTTCCGAAATTGCCTGTTACATACCTTGAGGAACTTAAAGTGGAATAGGCTAAAAACATTCCTCGCTGGTAATTCAGTTTCTCTGAAATGGCTAATGCACGTGCAGCATTTGCAATCATGCTGTCAGGGGTATTCCATCCATAAGTATTAGCTGCATAGATAAATGCCAGTGCCGTATTCGTATCACACTTAAATGATATCTTCAGCGAATCACTCAGGACTTCTGCCCTACATGCTACAGCTAGCAAAAGCAAACAAATACTAATACATTTTTTCATTAAATTAGGAATCCAAGGACAATCTCACTGTTGAAAATCTTTGATGGCAAAGTTAGTTATAATGAATTTATTTAGATAGGTTTTCATGTAAAGGTTAGTACAAAAATAATACCAGTATCTATTATAAGTAGAACATTCTATTCCGAAAATTTAAAGTTTTCCAATTCGGTACAGAATTCAGTAATGTACTTTCAACATCTTTGAAGCACTTGGAGTGGTGTTAAAGCACCTCCTCATAGAAAACGTATAGAAATACATACCAGTTATAATAACAGACTTATAAAGAATACTTATCGGACTTTAATGATAGAGGTATGAAAAGTTGTTGCCTTTATTCTATGGATAAGGAAATTGAACTCTATCTTAGAAAATAATTAAAGGATTTTGGTAGTATTGACACCTCTAGTTTTCCTATCTACCCTATTTTTTGGGTATCGAACAATTCAAAGAAAGAGTTTTTTAATAAACAAAAAAAAATCTGCTACACTGGAAGATATAGGTGCGACTTCTTGACAGCCTATGGAACAAGATATTTTTAATGTCCGTTGTTACCGGATGCATCTTGTACTGGCTCATATAAAGTATTACATAAAAAAAGCCGCTACAGTAATGAAGCGGCTTTTAGTTTCAAGAATCTTAGCGATTACTTGTTCACGGTTTTCTTCAAATCTGCTCCTGCTTTGAACTTTGCCACTTTCTTAGCTGCAATCTTGATTGCTTTTCCAGTCTGTGGGTTCCTGCCGTTGCGAGCTGCTCTTTTAACAACCGAGAAAGAACCGAAACCGATCAAGGTAAGTCCATCGCCTGACTTAAGGGCTTTGGTGGTGTGTTTAACAAAAGCTTCGAGCGCTTTTCCCGAATCTACCTTTGACAATTTTGCTTCTGCTGCAATTGCGTCTACTAATTCTGATTTGTTCATTGTAATTTTTATTTATACAAGTTAACGATTAATTAATTAAGGCTAAGATATGATTAAAAAGTCCATGAACACAACTGATTGTTCATAAAATTGACCGGGAATGTTGATAAATAAGCAGTTTTGGGTAGGATATCGCCTGAAATACCTGTTTTGTAAGCCAAAC
>Ga0302197_10000546_pt1 | contig 38083 bp, 18 predicted proteins | sample II_Bog_N2_1_FD_193526 | JGI IMG/M metagenome (GOLD analysis project Ga0302197, IMG submission 193526) | Peat permafrost microbial communities from Stordalen Mire near Abisko, Sweden - II_Bog_N2_1 | ecosystem: Environmental > Terrestrial > Soil > Wetlands > Peat | place: Sweden: Abisko... | reverse complement strand
TAACCTTCAGGGCGCAGCATTGAATCAAAAACTTGCAGAGCTATTTAAAGACTAAAAATTCAAGCATAAGGTGAGCTTTAAAACCATCGGCATGCAATAATAGCTAATCATGAAAAAATATATTTTTTGCCTTTTGGCTATCCTTTTAGGGATGGATACAGGAGCATATTGTCAACAATATGATAATATGCTGGAGAAAACAATAACCTTAGCATACCAAAAAGCCTATCCGGCATCTGTGAAGTTATTCGCTTACGATACCGTAGCCAAACAACAGGCCGGTGGCCAGTTCAGTGGTGTTGTAGTAAGTAAAGATGGTTATATACTTACAGCAGCACACGTTGCCGCACCCGGCGTTGTATACAAGGTGGCATTTCCTGATGGGAAGGATTGCCTGGCGGTTGGCTTAGGTAAAATTGAATTTGCTGATGACAAAACAAGGCCAGATGCGGCAATGTTGAAGATAATAACAGCAGGCAGCTGGCCTTATGCGCTAATAGCCAATTCAGACGAGCTAAAGGTCTATGAGCCTTGTATCAGTTTGTCATACCCTGAAAGCTTATATCAGCCAAAACCTATTTTGCGTTTTGGTTATGTATCGGAGATTAAAAATGAAAGAGGATTTATCAAATCAACCTGCATTATGGAGCCGGGAGATTCTGGAGGGCCATTATTCGATTACCTCGGCCGTTTAATCGGTATTCACAGCGCTATAGAAATTGCTGAAGCAGATAACTACGATGTTCCGGTTAATATTTATCTTAAGTATTGGGATGCCCTCACAAAGCCCATCGTTTATACGGCATTACCGGCTGTTATAAATAAAGTTCCGGATGATCTGCTGCATAAAAGGTTAGTTGCTATGCCTGGGCTCAAAAACAATGAAACATTTAATAACATAAAGTTTAGCCATAACAGTAACTGTTATTTTATAAAAAGTATATTAAACGGAAAAGAGCAAATAGTTACCGGTACATTATTCTCCCTTAAAGGATCAAGCTTTGAAGGAAAATTTGGAAGTGTACTTGTAAGTAAAAGTTCATTAACTGGCACACATCTGGTTATTATTGATAAAAATGCTAACGTTATAAATGCCAGGATAATTGCACGTAATAAATCGAATGATCTGGTATTAATAGCACCGGAAACCACACTTACTGGTGGTATAGTTTATGCAAAACAAAGCAGTAATAGTTCAGTAATTAAAGCGGGTACCTTCTTGGTTACCGCCAAGCCGGATACAGCGGGCGTTATCAGCATTTCAGGTAGTAGTCTTTTTAATTTGCCTAAAATGTCAAGTTCGGCGTTTCTCGGTGTTGGGTTTAAATCAAGAGCCGCGCCACTGAAAATATCTTATATTTTCCCTAACCTGAATAAAAGCATCTATAGCTTATCCATCGGCGATGAGATAATAAGCATTAACAAGGATTCCCTAAGCAATTTTGACGGCTTTATAAAAGAAATGAACCAGTATTGGCCCGGAGATACGGTTCAACTAACTATAATGCACATAGGGCAGAGCCTTAATGAAAATATTGTTTTGGATACCATACCCCAAAGGCATTTTAATCATCCTGCTGAAAAATTTGCCGGTGGCAAAAGTGTAAGAAGAGATGGTTTTAATGGGGTCTTTACACACGATGGCATCATCGAGCCTTATCAATGCGGCAGCCCAGTGTTTGATGTCGATGGGGAATTCTATGGGCTTAATATAGCGCGCTTTAGCCGCACAAGCACTATTGCTTTGCCCGCAACAACAATTTACAATTTTATAAACACATCACTTAGCGATAGTAAAGTCGCTAAAAATTAAATTAACCATAATTAAATGTTGATATGAAAAAAATGATACCAACCGAATTTACTCCCTTATTCTTAGTTATACTGATAGCATTATGCATTTTTTCCTGTAAAAAATCTGCTGAAGTAACCCCTGTTAAAAAAGTAACACTGGTAACAGACTCAATAACACAAGGGCAGTATACATTGATCTTTGAAAATGAGGATACTACGTACCAGGAAAATGGCGAGAACTCGAGAAAAGCATTGGAAAAAACTTTTTTTACAGTTTATCCTGAAATTGCAGCCTATTTTAATCCGAATGCACCGCGCAAGGTTACTATTAAGATTGATCCAACTTATAGTGAGCCGGCAGATGTTGCTGTAACAGTAAATGCTACAATTACACTTAATCCTTCGTGGGTATTACAAAATCAGGCCGATATCGATGTAATAACACATGAGTCGACGCATGTGGCTCAGCAATACAAATCTGGCGGATATACACCAACCTGGTTAGTAGAGGGGCTTGCTGATTACTCGCGGAATAAGTTTGGTGTAAACAATGCCGCTGTTGGCTGGTATATTCCGGATTATGCGGTGGGTGATCAATATACCGACGGCTATACAACAGTAGCCCGGTTTATTTTGTGGGCCGAGGCGAAATACCAGCCAGGAATAGCGCAAACCTTAGATAAACAATTACGTGCAGGTACCTATTCTGATGATGGTTCGTGGACGGCGTTAACCGGTTCAACGTTTAGCCAACTATGGAATACATATATATTAAACCCGTACTATTAGTAATTGATAACCCAAAGAAAATTCCTGAAAAAAATAAATAAATGAAATATCTTTTAGTCATACTATGTTTTCTAATTGGTATTAATATAAGTAAAACCTATGCATGAAATTTTATACTGGTTAAGCACGTATGATTGATGCTTTTTTTAATGTATATCCTAAAGAAGCTCGGATTTTTAATCCGAGTACGGCACATACAGTAGTTTTTATTATTGATCATGATTATAACGGTGTTGCTGCTACATGGGCGGATACGGTACATTTTAACCCAACATGGATGTTGAAAATGCCTACTGATATTGATGTCGTTACCCACGAGATGATGCACATTGTTCAGGAATATGGTTACAGTGCCGGTCTTGTATGGCTCACCGAAGGTATTGCCAATTATGCCCGTTATAAATTCCGGGTGGATAATTCAGGCGCATACTGGAGTATTCTTAATTATAAGACCGGCAAAGTTATACAAACAGTTATTGTATAACCGCCCGCATTTTGGTATGGGTTGAGTAAAGGAAGTCGAATAACTTTGTTCAAAAAATTAACGACACTTTGCGTGTCCGCACTTATAACTACAATACATGGAAACAATTAACGGCAATTCCGTAGATGAGTTGTGGCAGGAATGCACTGTTAATCCGTCTATATAAATCTTATGAAGCATACATTAATCACATATATTATGTGGTTGATTATCTGACAATTAAAATAATAATTATTTTTATTACATAAAATCTATGTATTTAATAGAATTTAAATTTTATTTATATATTTGTATTGAAAAAAAAGCGTAATGAAAGCATTTTTACATTTAAGCTTCATTTTATTACACACCCCTGCACCCTGTATTCAGGCGCAACGCCGCACTTGTTGTTGTTAATCAGCAATACTCAAAAAAATCTTTATTGATTAATACACTCCGCATCCCGCGGATAATCATGTCATGTTTTGACGCGATCCATTTTAAAAACAAACAATTACTTAAATGAAAAGATAAATCCACCTATAAAAACAAACCGGCAAGGAAGCCTTGCCGGTTAATTACATGATGGATCAGCAACGACTGCGAATCACTCACTGATCATCAAAGTTTTACGAACGAATTGAATCATTAACATAAAACACTTAAATCTATGGAAATAGATATCCATACCAAACGTTTTTTTTTCGGGATTATTGGCATCCTTTTATTTTTAGCCATTCCTGTAACGGTCTTCGCCCAAACAGAAGTTCCGATCATTAATTCCAGGCTGGAGGGCATCGTAACCGACAGCGCCACAAAACAACCTATAACCGGCGTAGTGTTACGTATTAAAGGTGTAACACATGAGGTAGTTACCGGAGCCAACGGCCGCTTTGTTTTTGTTACCGGGCAAAAACTGCCATATACACTGGTAGTTAGCTTTATTGGTTATAAAACTAAGGAGGTGTTTGCAACAGGCAGCCCCGTTAACATAGAGTTATCCGATAAAGTATCGCAATTAAATGACGTAGTTATTGTAGGATATGGTACACAAAAACGAAGCGATATCACAGGTGCTATTTCTACAGTACCTAAATCAAACTTAAACCAGGTTTCATCATCGGTTGATAACTTGCTAAGAGGCGCCGCTCCCGGTGTTCAAGTTACTCAAAGTTCAGGCCAACCCGGAGCTTCAGCCAGTGTGCGTATACGTGGCGGAAACTCTATAACAGGTGGAAATGAACCATTGTATGTTATTGATGGTTTCCCGATATATAACGATAATACCGCCATAAGCAGCAGTGCAGGGACCGGCGGTGCTGTAAATGCATTGTCAACCATCAATCCTTCGGACATCGAGTCGATAGAAGTATTAAAAGATGCATCAGCAACTGCGATTTATGGTTCAAGGGGGGCCAACGGTGTTATCATCATAACCACAAAAAAAGGTAAAAGAGGCACCAATGACGTCGCGTTCCAAACATATTATGGCCTGCAAAAAATAAGTAAAGAAATACCGTTGCTGGACGCCTCCCAATGGGCACAACTGCGAAACGATGTTTTAGCAAGTTCTAATCAGGCACCTTCATTTACAAGTGCTCAAATAGCGTCGTTTGGTAAAGGAACCAACTGGCAGGACGCCGCTTTCAGAACCGCCCCGGTTACAAATAACGAATTGACCTTATCAGGCGGAGATGAGAAATCGCGTTATAATATTTCTGGCAATTATTTTAACCAAGAGGGTATTTTGCTGAATACTGACTTTAAAAGATATTCTTTAAGGTATAATTACGACAGAGATATTTCTACTAAATTCCATGTAGGTATTAATGCTACTACCAGTTATTCAATTTCACAGGGAGCTGCATCAAACATAGCTTCTAACAATTTAAACAGCCCTAATATAATTACCAATATATTAACTACTGCGCCGGTATTACCTGTAAAGGATGCTAATGGTAATTATGTACTTAACACGTATTCAACCACACCATCAAACCCTATTCAGGATTTACTTTCTATCGTTGATCAAACTAAAATCAACAGGTCAATAGGCAATTTATTTGGTGAGTATACGCTTGCCCCGGGTTTAAAAGCAAAGGTTAGTATTGGCGCAGATCTTTTAAACTCAAAATCTAATTTCTATGCGCCATCCTATACAGGCGACGGATATTCGACTTTAGGTTATGCTACAGTTGGCGCGGCCACTTCTAATAGTTGGTTAAATGAAAACACTCTTACTTATAGCAAAACGATCAATAATGACCATGAATTAAATATCCTTGCGGGATATACAACACAATATTTTAGCGATGAGTCGTTTACTGCCGGTTCTAAAGATTTTGTGAGCAACTTAACAAGTTACAATAGCCTTCAAAGCGGATCTCAGATTTTAACCCCTACATCAAATGCCTATACCTGGGCATTAGATTCCTACCTGGCAAGGATTAATTATTCCTACTTACATAAATATAATTTCACGGTATCTGCCAGGGCTGATGGTTCATCCCGTTTTGGCTCCGGAAACAAATGGGGCTATTTCCCGTCAGCCGGTTTTTCATGGAATGCTGGCGATGAAAATTTTATAAAAAGCTTGCCAGCGGTTAGTAACTTAAAATTAAGACTAAGTGCTGGTGAAACAGGTAACCAGGAAATTGGTGAATACCAGTCATTAGCCTTATTTAGTCCTTTTAATTACGATTTTAATAACACCCAGGTTGTGGGACTTGCTCAAACTCAGCTAGCTAATTCTAACCTGAAATGGGAAAAGACCGCGCAGTATGACGGGGGTATTGATTTAGGACTATTAGATAACAAGATTAGCCTGGTTTTTGACGCGTATTACAAAAAAACAACTAACCTACTGTTAGATGTTCCGGTTCCACTTTCATCGGGCTATTCATTATCGCTGCAAAATATTGGTAGCGTAGAGAATAAGGGCATTGAAATAGGGATAAATACTGAAAATATTAATAGCGATGGGTTTACCTGGAAAACGGCTTTAGTTTATGCTGAAAATCGTAATAAGGTATTAAGTTTGGGGAATAGTGAAACATCTTTCTTCCCTGCCATTCCTGGTACTACTTTAGGTGTTTTACAACCTGAAATAATAAAGGTTGGTTTGCCTCTTGGCACATTCTGGGGATATCAGACAGCTGGAATATTCCAGAATGCAGCACAGATTGCACAGTATCCCACCTTAAATAGTAAAGCCAATACTAAGTCTGGCGATGTACGCTATGAAGACGTTAATAATGATGGTGTAATTACTACTGCTGATAAAACAAACCTAGGCAGCGTTCAGCCCAAATTTACAGGGAGTTTAACAAATACATTTACCTATAAGGGTTTTGATCTGGTTGTTTTTTTACAGGGATCATACGGCGGCAAAATCTACAATGCATTACGCCAACAACTGGAAATTACAAACCTTTCGCAAAACGCGTGGGCAGATGTTGCTAACAGATGGACGCCATCAAATCCTAGCAATACAATCCCAAGAGCATCTAATAACCCGGTAGCTCAAATGTCAAGTCAGTTTGTCGAAAATGATTCTTACCTGCGGTTAAAAAACCTGGTATTGGGTTATACATTCAGTAACTCATCGATTTCAAAAATACATGCCAAACAAATAAGGCTATATGTATCAGCCCAAAACTTGGCAACGTGGACCAAATACACCGGCTATGACCCTGAAGTAAGCAGCTTTGAGCAAAACAATACTGCCCAGGGCATAGATTATGGCGCTTATCCTAACTACAAAACGTATTTGCTTGGTGTAAACGTAACATTTTAACCTCATCAACTATAACAATGAAAAAGATATTATTAATGCTATTTACTGTAGGCACATTAACAGCTTGCAATAAGTTGGTGGAGAACCCCACCTCATATATTACCACTGTACAATATTATAAAACACAATCTGATGCTACTGCCGGAGTTACAGCGGTATACAGCGAACTTATTAGTGATGGTACCGAACAGCCACTGTATGGCAGGGAAATTAATTTTCTGGCTGATATGACAACGGACGACCTTGCCGCAGGTCCATCGGCAATCAATCCGAATGTAAGGGCACTAAGTTCCATAACTTACACACCTACTGATGACAGGCTACAGGTGATATGGCGCCAAAATTACACTGGTATAAGCAGGGCTAATGCGGCTATTGACGCTATTCCGACTATTCAGTTTGATACAACATTAAGATCTCGGCTAGTGCGTGAGTCGAAATTTTTAAGGGCATTATTTTATTTTAACCTGGTACGATTCTATGGCGATGTGCCTTTGGTACTGCACAACCCCGCGGATGCCTCAAACCTAAACAGTTTAAAGGTTGACAGGACTCCGGCGGCAACAGTTTATGCTCAGATCATAGCAGACCTAACAGATGCGCAAAACCTTCCTTCAAGTTATTCAGGCGCCGATATAGGACGTGCAACTGGCGGTGCTGCCAAGTCGCTTTTAGTAAAGGTTTATTTAACCCAGCAAAACTGGACCACCGCAGTAAGTAAGGCATTGGAAGTGATAAATGGCCCTTACGGTTATGCACTTTTCCCTAATTATGCCGACGTATTTAATCCGGCCACAAAAAATGGCAAAGAACATATTTTTTCTGCTCAAATTTCATCAAATGGGGGCTTAGGAAACAGCAGCACCTTAATGGGCGCAAATTTCGCAGGCTTTGTGGGCAATGTACCGGCTGACATTCCGGCTGACAGTTCGGTTTATAAACAGTTTAGTAATACCGACACCCGTAAAGCGGTTACCTTTTATACCTCCTTAACTAATCCGGCAACAGGCTTAATTTATAATTTCCCAACTTTTTATTTTGGAAAATATGTTGATAGAAGTGAGTTATCTACTCCCGGGCAAAGCAATATTAATTTCCCAATAATTCGTTATGCCGATGTATTGTTAATGTATGCTGAGGCATTAAATGAAGCTCAAGGGCCCGTAGCTGCCGCATACAGCGCACTTAACCAGGTAAGGGTGCGTGCCAATACGGGTAATTTAACTCCCGGACTTTCCCAGGCCGCGTTTCGCGATTCATTATATGCTGAAAGAAGGCGTGAGTTTGTACAGGAAGCCCAGCGCTGGTTTGATTTAGTACGCACTAAACAACTGGTACAAGCGGTATCAAAAGTTGCCTCTAAAACTAATATCAGTGCAAAAAACTACTTGTTTGCTATCCCGCAAAGCGAGATCAGTTTAAATCCAGGGTTAATACAAAATCCGGGCTATACCAACTAAGTCAAACTTTAGAAAAAACGTTAATCATGAAAATATTATCTAAAACAAACGCGGTATTACTGCTTGGCATATTAGTTACTTCTCATGCCGGTGCTGTAAATAATGCTGTTATTACGGCATCTAATCATCGGGATTCAACAAGACGTTACTCAAAGGAGGAAACCAAAGAAGTTGTACAGTTAGCTAAAGCGGCTTACCTATATGGTTTACCCATTGTGTTAACCGATTTTACAAGGCAAGTGAGTGGTATACCTAATAACGTATTTGTGCATGGCCATAAATTTCCCGATCATACTTCACGGTTGGTAGTTGCGCCAAATAATGATACCAATTATTCATCGGCTTTTCTGGATCTTGGCGATGACGCCGTGGTTCTGAGTATACCTGATACCAAGGATCGTTATTTTGTAGTGCCGCTTATGGATGCATGGACTAACGTTTTTGCCTCTTTTGGTAAAAGAAATACAGGTACCCGAAAGCAAACCTATGTTATAACAGGCCCTCACTGGCATGGCACTATTCCGGACGGGCTTCAACGCGTAAAGTCGCCTACTGACCTAGTTTGGATAATTGGCAGGATACAGGTTAATAGCCCCGAAGATCAGGCGAACTTTGTTAGCCCGATACAAGATCAGTTTAAACTTACCCTATTGAAGCAATGGGGTAAACCGAATGCTGAAGTTTCAACCGTAGCAACACACTATGCGGTTGATCTACCCGAAATCAAAGAAGTGCAAAGCCATCATTTAACGGCTGTGAAAGCGGTGCAACAAATACCCATCGACCGTTTTTTTAATTACCTGAACCAATTGCTGGTGAAAAACCCGGGACTGCCTGCAGATTCTGGAATATTAAGTCGCTTAGCCAAAATCGGAATTAAATCGGGAGGTGAATTTAAATTAACGGATTTTGACAACGAGACGCAGGAAGCTTTAAAAAATGTGCCTGAAGAAATATACCAGGCATTTGACAATGTAAAAGCAAATACTGATTTCAAACCTCAAAATGGCACTCAAATAGGTCATTACGGTACCGATTATTTGACCAGGGCGGCAGTAGCTTATAAAGGATTGGGGGCTTTACCTCCTGAAGAAGCAATCTATATCGCTTATAATGCTGATTCGGCTAAAGCGCCGTTAAATGGAAGTAATAATTATATAATCCATTTTAATGCGAGCCAGTTGCCACCCGCTAAGGCATTTTGGTCGCTCACTATGTATGATAAGGACAGGTACCTATCTGATAATCCTATCCGACGATATGCTATCGGCGATCGCAATAAATTAAAATTTAATAAGGACGGCTCACTTGATATCTATGTGCAGCATAATGATCCGGGAGCCGAAAAGCAAGCTAACTGGCTTCCTGCGCCTGCCGATAGTTTTAATGTAATATTAAGGATATACGTTCCAACTGATGAATACTTACACAACAGAAATTCATGGGTAAACCCGCCACTAAATAAACAAGGATAGATCAAATTAAAGCTAAAAAACAACAATATGATACATATTATTGAATCAATCGCTAAAGCTATGAATAGCTGGGGGTTCCCTGCTTTGATCCTATTGCTGGGTCTAATAGAATTTTCATTGGGCCTTTATGAAAAGAAATGGACGAAAAATGAGAGCCTGCTTAATATTTTCAGCTTTGTTTTTCCACCCATTATCCTTTATCCGGTTATAGCATACCTGGGCCTTAAATTTTTACCGGGTGTAATACCGCAGTATAAAAATATATTCTCATGGGTGCCTTTTATATGGGGCTTTATCATTATAGCCATTGCCGATGATCTTACACAATACTGGTATCACCGGTTGCATCACCAAATACCATTTTTATGGCGATTCCACCGCACACACCACTCGGCACCGTACATGGGTATGGCAATGGCCAGCAGGCAAAATATAATTTATACCTTCCTTTTTTCGCAGATATACCTCACTACTATTTTGATATATCTTGGGTTAGGATACCCTGCAATATTTGTTACCGCTTTAAAAACGCTGATCGTGACTTTTGCCCATTCGAGTATTAAATGGGATAAGCCTTTTTATAAATATAAAATACTGCGTCCGGTAGCATGGGTATTGGAAAGGCTGATATCAACCCCGGCAACACACCATGCCCATCACTCAAGTTCTACAGATGACGGGGTCGGTTATTACAAAGGCAACTTTGGCAATATGTTTTTTCTGTGGGATGTTATCTTCGGTACCGCACATATATCAAGGCAGTACCCCAAGGCATACGGCATCTCGCATTACGAGGGCGACGAATGGTATTCGCAATTATTCTGGCCCATATTCAAATCCAGCAGAGAAGGCAGTGAGCTGTCTAAAAGTGGCCCTGTTGTACGTGAAGATATACCAGTAAAGCAATCATCAAAACGATCATCGTTGGATGACTATAAGATCAAGCCGATAAAATCGCAACGACTGATCTATTCACTTACCAAAGAATCTTTTTCAAAATCAAATAGATAAACCTTTACTATATAAAAATGAAAAAAATAATTATCGTATTTCTGCTGATTACGGGGGCCGTAGTGCAGTTAGCAAATGCTCAAAACATCACGCAGCAACAACAGCCTTTTAAAGGTGTTATTGGCAGAACATTGGTTGAATCGAAAGAAGCCTGGACAGACCCTATTAAAGCACCAAAAGGTGCGCCTAATGTGGTATGGATAATACTTGATGATGTGGGCTTTGGCGCATCAAGCACATTTGGCGGGGTAATAAATACCCCCACATTTGATAGTTTGGCAAATAACGGCCTACGTTATACTAATTTTCATACCGCCGCGATATGCGCCCCAACACGGGCTGCCTTGCAAAAGAAAACAACATTTACCCTTTTATAGACTGGGACGATGTGCTCAAACTAAGGATCCACAAAAGAAAAGGCATTGCTCAATCACTGAACATAGGAATAGCTCCGGCTGCCGAAACACCCAAAACAAATAATTAAAAAATGAAAAGAATAAAAATTGCATGTACAATGCTGCTGGCCGTTATTGGCGGGCAGCATGCAAATGCTCAAAGCAAAAAACCCAATATTATACTTATTGTGGTTGATGATATGGGATACTCCGATCTGGGGTCTTATGGTTCCGAGATACATACCCCAAATCTGGATAAGCTTGCGTCGCAAGGCTTACGCTTGAAAGAGTTTTATAATAATGCGATATGCGCGCCAACCCGGTCATCAATATTAACCGGGCAGGATCAGCATAAAGCAGGGGTGGGATATTTTGATGTTAACCTGGGTTTGCCTGCTTATCAGGGCTATCTTAATAGAGAGTCTGTTACCCTGGCTGAGGTATTAAAACAAGATGGTTACAGCACCCTGATGTCCGGTAAATGGCATGTGGGTAATGATAGCCTTGCCTGGCCTAACCAACGTGGATTTGGAAAATTCTTCGGAATAATAGGTGGCGCAGCAAATTACTTTAATACTAATTATATGCCTTTGGGAGGAGGTAAATATCCCGTGATCATTGAAGAGAACAATAAGCGCTGGCACAAGGCTGATGACAGTTACTACATGACTGAAGAGATTGGGGACCATGCGGTGAAATTCCTGGATGAGCAAAGTAAAACCAATAAGCCTTTCTTTTTATACCTGGCTTTTAACGCCCCGCATTGGCCGCTACAGGCTTTGCCTGAAGATATTGCCAAATATAAAGGCAGGTATAACATAGGATGGGATTCACTTCGTAAGGAACGTATAAAAAAACAAATTGAGTTAGGAATACGCGATCCTAAGCAAACCATTGCGCTGCGTGATGCTGATGTTCCTAACTGGGATAACCTAACGTATGACGAGCAGCAATTATGGAAAGCCAAAATGGAAGTATATGCCGCCATGGTTGACCGCATGGATCAGAACGTAGGTAAAGTGCTGGATAAATTAAAAGAATTAAAAAAGGATGACAACACATTAATTATATTTATATCCGACAATGGCGCACCCGCTGAAGATGTGGCCCATGGCAAAGACCACGCGGCCCGGAACCTTGGGCCGGTGGGTACCTCAGGCTCTTTTGAAGCTCAGGGCAAAAATTGGTCGTTTGTTTCCAACTCTCCTTTACGATCATTTAAAGGCGCTTTGTATGAGGGAGGCATGAGCTCTCCGTTTATCGCCTGGTTCCCCGGTAAAATAAAACCAAATACAATAGAAAAAGGTACGGCTCATTTGATTGATCTTGCGCCAACCTTTTATGATGTTGCTGGGGCTAAATATCCATCCACTTATGAGGGACATAAAATTAACCCGCTAATTGGGCAAAGCCTTACCGGTTTGCTCTTTAAAGGTGAGCCGATCAATCGCGAGAAACCATTGTTCTGGGAGCTGTGGGGCAACAGGGCCATGCGTGAAGGAAAATGGAAACTGGTGTCTGCCTTCCCGGCCAATCGCTGGGAACTCTATGATTTGGACGTAGATCGCGGTGAAACTAATAACCTGGCAGCTAAATATCCTGACGTGGTTAAAAAACTTTCGCTGGAATACCTGACCTGGGTGAATGAAAATAACGTGGTGCTGGATTTTAACCTGATTAATCCAAGATCCAACTTTGATTTGAAGATCGGTCAATAAAAACAACATGATGGTGATTAAAAAAACCTTAATACTTAGCCTTTTTTTTAGCGGGATGCTATGGTGCGGCTGTAAGCAAAAACAGCCTTCTGTTACTTTGGTGAATAACCCTCCGATTGTGCTTAAGAAAGCCATTTGCTGTGAGTCTGGCATTCCTAAGCGTTTTGCATCTCTGGAGACGCATCAAATTAATATCCCCGATTTAAATCATGATAACGCTCATAAAGGAATGATCTGGGTAAAAACAGGGACTTTTTTAATGGGGGCCGATAATAAGCAGGCCGCGCCAGACGAATACCCAAAGCACAAAGTTACAGTTGATGGATTTTGGATGGATGTTACGGAGGTTACCAATGCCCAATTTGCCCAATTTGTTAAAGCTACCGGGTATATAACCACTGCTGAGCATAAGCCGGATTGGAATGAGTTGAAAAAGCAATTACCGCCCGGAACACCAAAACCCGATGACAGCCTATTGGTTGCAGCCTCGCTGGTTTTTGATCCGCCTAAACATGCTGTTGATCTAAATGATTACAACCAATGGTGGGCTTGGAAAAAGGGTGCCAACTGGCGGCATCCGCAGGGGCCACGCAGCAGTATTAAGGGGAAAGATAATTACCCGGTTGTGCAAATTTCGTGGTATGACGCTATAGCCTACTCTAAATGGGCGGGCAAGCGTTTACCCACGGAAGCGGAGTGGGAGTGGGCGGCGCGTGGCGGCCTGCAAAATAATATATACCCGTGGGGAAATGAGCCCATTGATAAAGGCAAACCTAAAGCAAATACTTGGGAAGGGCATTTCCCGGATCAAAATACACTCCGCGACAAATTTTATGGCCTTGCGCCGGTAGCCTCGTTCCCAGCAAACGGTTATGGATTATATGATATGGCTGGTAATGTGTGGGAATGGTGTGCCGATAATTATGATAGCAATTACTACAATATCCTAGCCAATAACGCGGGTGTGAAAAATCCACGTGGCCCGGCTAAAAGCTATGATCCGGATGAACCTTATGCCAAAAAGCGGGTGATACGCGGCGGCTCATTCTTGTGTAATAATAGCTATTGCTCAGGCTTTAGGGTAGCCCGGCGAATGAAAAGCTCCGAAGATAGCAGCCTGGAACATTTAGGATTTAGATGCGTGCAGGATTAAACTAAGATAAATAGTATATTCAGTGCTTAAATGGAAAGGCTGGTTTATGAGCGCGTAGCTATGGGAATCTGGTCATAAAAGAAATAGCAGGTCGCTTTACTTTTACTTAAATGAACAAGCATCTTCAAAAACAGGCGTACCAAGAGGGATAACTTGAATGTCCATCGACGACGTTCATGGGTGACCTGGTATAAAGGGCGATAATAATAATACCATCATTTAATATAAACGCAAAATTTCATACCAATAGGAATAATAATATTATTATTGTATAAATTATACCCTAAAATAGGATTGAAGGTTTTTGACACTATTTGATCTGTCTTGTTAGTGCCATTTTACTTATCTGTCAATAATACAGTTATGAAATTTAAAGCTATTATATTGCTGATAGTAATTATTGGAAAATTTAATTCGTTATTAGCCCAAGATAACGAATACCAGTTTTCACATCTAGATATTGCAAATGGATTATCCAACAATCAAGTTAACTGTATTTTTAAAGATGCAACCGGTTTCCTCTGGTTTGGAACCTTCTCCGGTTTAAATCGTTATGACAATTATAATTTTAAAACATTCAAGCATGAAGATGCTGATAGTACATCTATTAATAATGATTGTGTAGTCAATATTTTTCAAGGTCCGGATAGTAAATTATGGGTAAAAACCTTCAGTGGCTATTGTATTTATAATCCTGTTAATGAAAAATTTGATAACCATGTAAAACGCGAGCTTCAGCGATTGCATATCACTGATACTTTAATATTTTCTATCAAGCAAGATCGCAATGGCGATTTTTGGTTTTTAAGCGAGCAGAACGGAATATACCGCTATGATCAGAAAACTCGTTTAACGCAACACTTTTACAAGAATCAACAATCTTTTTCTTCGTTGTTTTCAAATAACGTAACGGATATTACCGAGGATTCCAAAGGCTTTTTTTGGTTAGTGTATAAACAGGGAGTTATTGAACATTGGGATTTAAAAGCTAAGAGAATGACATTACTTAGCCGCTTTTCATTGTCTAACCCTCAAATGGATTATTATAACTTTTTTAAAGATAGTGATGATGATATATGGTTGTATTCAACAACTAGCCCTAATGGCATCATGTATCTTGATACCAGAACGAGGCAAGTAGACCATTATACTAAGGATTCTGGAAAGTATAAACTTAAATCAAATCTTATCAGCTCTGTTGTTGAGGACGATGAAGGGAAAATATGGATCGCTACAGACCATGGCGGAATTGAGGTGATAAACAAAAAGAATAATCAAATATATAATATAAGTCCAAGGGAAGATGATAATAAATCAATACCTCAAAACAGCGTGATTTTATATAAGGACAATTTAGGTATAATTTGGGCAGGCACTAAGAAAGAAGGAATATCCTATTTCCATAAGAATATTATCAAATTTCCACTTATTCGGCATTATGCTGGAAACAAGAATAGTCTCAGCTTTGAAGACGTTAATGTTTTCACCCAGGATATCTCTGGAAATATTTGGATTGGGACAAACGGCGGTGGGTTGATATATTATAACCGAAAAGCACAAACCTTTAAACAATATGAGCATACAACCGACAATAAGAGTTTGAGCAGTGATATCATAACTTCATTATGTGTTGATCATGAAAATAGGTTGTGGATAGGTACTTATTTTGGTGGTTTGGATTGCTTTAATGGGGTGATTTTTAAACATTACAGACATAATCAGTCAGACCCAAATTCAATATCAGACGACAGGATATTTACAATTATAGAAGACTCTAAAAATGCGTTGTGGGTAGGAACCTTTCAGGGTGGAGTAAATATATTTGATAATAAAACCCAATTATTTTCCCATCCTTTTACAAGTAGCCAAATAAGGTCACCCTACATATCGGCAATTTTTGAAGATAAGGAGAAAAATATATGGGTGGGGGGGTACATGGGAGTAGATATGATTTCCTCAGCTAAAAAGGGGTTCATTCAACATTACAGCCACGATTTTTTAGACAGAAAGTTAAAAATAGCAGGAAACAATATAAACTGTATTACACAGGATTCCAAAGGCTTTATTTGGATTGGTACGAAGGATGGTTTAAATATTTTAAATAAACAACATGAAACTATTAAAACATTAAATAATGCTTCAGGATTGCCTGATAATACGGTAACAGCTTTAATAGAGGATAATCATGGTTTTATGTGGGCAAGTACTACAAAGGGCCTGTCAAGAATTAAGTTAACCGTACTTAAAAATGAATATCACGAAAGTTATAAAAACTATGATGAAACGGACGGATTGCAAGGTGAAGAGTTTAATGTTAATGCAGTTTTAAAATTAACAGATGGTGAATTAATGTTCGGCGGTAGTCATGGAATAAATATTTTCAATCCAGCTAACATTCATCCTTCTGATAACAAAGCGCGAATAGTATTTACTGATTTTGCAATATTAAACAAGAGCGTTTTGCCAGGTTCTAAAATCAATGGTTACATCGTGTTATCGAAATCAATTAATCAAACGTCTTCACTAATTCTGCATTATGGAGAAAATGTATTTTCAATCGGATATACAGCTCTGAATATTTACAATCCAAATAAAACAAAATTTTTATACAAACTGGAAGGTTTTAATAAAGAATGGATCAGTAACAGTAACGGCCAGCGCTCTGTTACCTATACAAATCTTGATGCGGGTGATTATACTTTTAAGGTTAAGGCGATTAGTATAGAAGATGGTAGTACAAGTGCTGAACAAAACCTGGAGATTAAAATATTACCCCCTTTTTGGAAAACACCAATTGCTTATCTTATTTATATATTATCAGCTTTAGGTATATTAATTTATATACGACATAAAGGCATACAAAAGCTAAAAAACAAATTTAAGTTAGAGCAGGAGCGAATCGAAAATCAGCAAACTATTAAACTTGAACGGGAAAAAATAAGCCGGATGCAAGAATTGGATAAAATGAAAACAAAATTTTTAACCAATGTAAGTCACGAATTTCGAACACCTATATCGCTGATTATGGCTCCAGTAGATAAGATGCTTAAAGAAATAGATAATTCAGTTCATCTGCAACACGTTCATGTAATAAAAAAGAATGCCAAAAGATTGCTGAATATGGTTAACCAATTGCTAGATTTTAGAAAGATGGAGTTTCACGAATTGAAATTAAATGTTCAACCTGGCGACATTGTAAAGTTCATAGAAGAGACGTTTACCTCTTTTAGTGATATAGCCGAAACTAAACATATAAGTTACATTTTTGATACTGATGTTAAAAATATGAGAACCAGTTTCGATCATGACAAAATTGAAAGAATTATGTTTAATCTTCTTTCGAACGCTTTTAAATTCACGCCGATTGGCGGACGAATTTGCGTGTTGGTTAGTTTGATCCCCAAAAAGACAATAAATGATATTGATTTTTTAGAAATTAAGGTGGCTGATACTGGTATAGGTATTCCTGGTGACAAATTAGAAAAGATATTTGACCGCTTTTTTCAAAATGATATTCCAGGTTCAATGCTTAATCAAGGAAGTGGCATTGGATTATCAATAACAAGTGAATTTATAAAGCTATTACAGGGAGATATTAAAGTTGAAAGTGTCATCGGTAGGGGGAGTTGTTTTATTATAAGGATTCCAATCATTGCAGAGAAAGAAAAAGGCAACCTACCTGATGAAAAAGAGCTAAAAACAGGCAATGAAATTTTCAAAGAAGAAAAATTAAGTCATATAAAAATCGCTCGGGAAGATAGCTTAAAACAAACAGTACTATTGGTAGAGGACAACGAAGACTTTCGTTTTTACCTAAAGGACAATTTAAAAGAAGCTTTTATTGTTTTGGATGGATCAAACGGCAAAGAGGGATGGCAAAAGGCACTTGCTTATCATCCAGATATTATAGTGAGCGATATAAGTATGCCCGAAATGAACGGAATAGATCTGTGTTATAAGATAAAGAATGACAAAAGAACATCTCATATTCCGGTAATTTTACTTACCGCACTCATTGGAGAAGCAGAAGAGTTAAAAGGTTTGGAGATAGGAGCTAATGATTACATAACTAAACCGTTTAATTTTGAAATATTGGTATCTAAAATAAAAAATTTACTTCATTTACAGGCGACATTTAAGAAAACCTATATGAAACAAATTGATCTTAAATTGGATGATCCACATATAATGTCTGCAGATGAAAAATTCATTACCGATATCGTGAAATATGTCGATCAAAATGTTTTTAACGCATCGATTTCGGTTAATGAATTGAGCCGTCATATAGGAATGAATCGGAATACGCTCTATAAAAAGCTTTTATCGATTACGGGGCAAAGTCCAGTAGAGTACATTAGGTCACTGCGCTTAAAAAAAGGTGCTTATCTATTGGAACATAGCCAAATGAATGTCACGGAGGTTGCTTATGAGATTGGGTTTAATTCACCCCAGTACTTCGCGAAGTCTTTTAAGGAAGAATTTGGTATACTCCCATCTGAATTTATAGGAAGAAAACGTAGTCAAAATGTCAATATTTTTTAGCTGAAAAAATAATTTGATATAATAATATATTAGCGAATAGTTCATCTTGCCTATGCTCAATAACAGAACACGGCTTTATAATGTTGTAATTGCAATATTATACTTAATCGCCGTAATCAATTAAGTATTTCATTTCATGTTTTTAGTTGTCATACAACTTTGTAAAACGTAAAGAATCATTTGTTAAAGCTTTTCGATTACCAGTGAAATTAAGAAATTTAGCAGAAATTCCCACTTGTTACATTGCCTGTTTGATGCCAAAATTTCCAATCAAAAATTTACTGCTTAGATTTTTCTTACAAAAGAAAAATTTGATTATAGAATACCTGAATAGCAATTATTATATATAACTATCTAATTATCAGTAATATATTAAAAGTAAACATTTGTGCCCTTCTTAATTACAAATGTGTCCTCTTCGGATAAATAAGCACAATACATTAGCAGAGTCTAAAAGATCACGTCGTTTAGATAAATAAACCAATTATATAGCATATTCTTTTTGGCGATGAAGTTCAGAACTTAACTGGTAATTTTTGAAATTGCTATTTAAAATATTTTCTTATAGACGTTGATATCCTTAAGAAAGTGAACTATGATTTTTCAAAATATTTGCTAACTAAACCACCTATTTTAATCTATACCTAACTTAAATGATGAAAGAATGAAAAAAAAATTACCTGAACAAAAATTGAAGAAGTTATTTAGCATTCTGTGCCTTTTATTAATTGTACATTTAAATGCATTGGCTCAAACTCACCGGATTACAGGCAGGGTTACCGCAGACGACAATAGTCCTTTAATAGGGGTTACTGTCAGGATTAAGGGAGGTACCGTTGGCGTACCGACAGATGTAAAAGGAACTTATTATATTAATGCTAAAGTTGGAGATGTTCTTGTATTCTCTTATGTAAGTTATCAAACCAAAGAGGTTACAGTTGGAGATAACCCAACAATTAATGTTACTTTATCTAATTCGAGCAGTAACCTAAATGAAGTTGTTGTTATCGGTTATGGCACCAGTAAACGTGGAAATTTAGCTACATCGGTAGGGTCAATCTCTAGTAAAGATATTGCAATCGCGCAACCCACAACATTTGATCAAGCATTACAGGGACGTGTAGCAGGCGTAATGGTGCAAACAAGCTCCGGCCAACCCGGTGGTGCAATTAGTGTTCTTGTTCGCGGGTTGGGCACATTCGGAAACGCGAGTCCACTCTATGTTATTGACGGTGTAATTGTTCCGCCAGGTAACCAATCGTCTACAGGCGGCGTTTTTTTGGGTAATAATCCAATTACCGATAACCCCCTATCAACCATAAATCCATCTGATATAGCCTCGATTGATGTGTTAAAGGATGCGGCGGCGATTGCAATCTATGGGTCACAAGGAAGCGCGGGTGTTGTGATTATTACTACAAAGCGCGGGAAAGTAGGTCCGCCTAAAATTAATTTTGATGGTTATTACGGCGTTCAAAAAGTAACCAAACAAATTCCAATGCTTGATTTGCAGCAATATGCGGAATTTCTGGATACAAAAGCTGCAATTCAAGGAGGCGTAATCCTACCTGGATTCGCTAATCCCGAATATTTAGGAGCGGGAACAAACTGGGAAAATGAACTTTTCAAGAGCTCGGGTACTTATTCTGCAAACCTTTCTGTCAGTGGCGGAGATGCTCGTACCACTTATTTAATTTCAGGAAACTATTTCAATCAGGATGGTATTATTATAGGGTCTAACTTTAAACGAGAATCTTTTAAAGTTTCCTTAGACAACAAAACAAACGATTGGCTGAGACTGGGAACTAATTTGACGATATCAGGCATTAATGAAAATGTTAACTCATCTCAATATGACGTAATAGATGCAGCTTACAACCTTACGCCGGATATCGCAACTAAGAATCCAGATGGAAGTATAAGTTTTCCTGTTGGTTTTCAAGGGTCATACAATCCTAATCCAATTGCGGCAGCGGCATTAAACACAAATCAAATTGAACGCCTGCAAATATTCGGTAATATATATGCCGACATCTTATTTACAAAAGATCTTACGCTTCACAACGAATTAACAGAGTGGTTCGACTATGGCAATGTAAATCAGTTTTTCCCTTCCCTTACTATTAATACTTCGCAAACCCAAAGTTCTGCTTATGTTAATTCTGCTAACAATAAGTCTTATACTTTTCGTAATCAGTTAACTTACAATCATACGCTTCCAAATGATTTTAATGTAAATGTAATGGCGGCGCATGAAGCAACAGCTGGGGTATACACATATTTAAGTGGGGGCCGTACTAATTTTGTAGCTAATGATCCTCAGGGTTTAAGTTTAGGTTCCACAACCAGTGCTACCAATAGTGGAGGGACTAGTAACAACGCGAATGAGTCCTACCTTGGTCGCGCTAGCCTTAATTACCAAGGTAAATATTTATTACAGGCCAGCGTGCGGGATGATGGTAATTCAAATTTTGCAGCCGGTCATCGTTGGGTAACAACTTATGGTTTAGCTGGTGCATGGGATGCCGGCAAAGAGAATTTTTTAAAGAACGATATAGCTGATCAGATTAAATTCAGGGCAAGTTATGGTTTAACCAATAATGCTAATATTCCCCAATATCAATATGGAGCAGCAATAGCATTGCAAACTGTGGGTCTTGGAGAAGGTGCGCAACCTGAAAATATTGCCAACCCGCTATTACAATGGGAAACAAGTAAGGAAGTAAACTTAGGCTTGGACTTAGGCTTCTTAAAAGATCGCATACAATTTACAGTGGATGCTTTTTTACGTAAAACAAATAATCTGCTGCAAACAGATCCATTGCCTCTTTATTCTGGAGATACCGGTACTGGTTATTTAGGTGCACCAACAGTTAATGTTGGATCAATACAAAATAAGGGACTGGAGTTTTCACTAAATACCCGTAATATCAGTGGTACACATTTCACTTGGAGTACAACAATTACCGCAACGTTGTTAAATACAAAAATCTTATCATTAGTAAGCAATGACGCATTTATTACAGGAATAATTGACAATGGTGCAGTAACAGCAACCCGTAGTGCTGTAGGCGGTGATATTGGTGAGTTTTATGGTTACATCGCAGAAGGCGTATATAAAAATGGCGCTGACTTGGCTAATTCTGCAAAACCAGCTGGTGTAGCGGTTGCACCGAATGGTACCTGGGTTGGTGATGTGAAGTATAAAGATTTAAATCATGATGGTGTAATTGATCAAAACGATCAAACTTATCTCGGTTCGCCCACACCTAAAGTACAGTATGGTATTAATAACACCTTTACTTACGGCAATTTTGATATGACTGTGTTTTTTAACGGTAATTATGGTAATAAGATTTTAAATTATGAGCTGGTAAAGCATGGCGATCCCAATGGTGGCGCTAATTATTTCTCAAGTGTACTTAATTACGCAAGGTTAGGATTAGTTAACCCTAATGGTTCTGCAACAGATCCTAATAACGTTTATGTAATCAATGCCAATACTTCTGTGCCTGCTATCCGAACTTCGGGCGACCCTAACACAGCAATATCCAGCAATGATATAGAAAGTGGGTCATATCTAAGACTTAAGAACTTACAGATTGGTTATAAACTTCCAGTAGCTTGGCTTAACAAGTGGAAGGTGAGTTCCCTACGGGTATATGTGAGTTCGACCAATTTATTTACGATTACAAAGTACACAGGTCTTGACCCGGAAGTGGGAGATCCTTTAATAAGCAGCAAGGGTGGAGGTGCAGAAGTAACGGGTATCGACTATGGTCACTATCCAAATCCAAGGTTTTTTACATTCGGATTTAACGTAGGCTTATAAGTATTTATTAATTATAAAAATTAAGCAAAAATGAAACAATCAAAAAAAATATTAATATTATCTTTTCTTACAGCAATAATATTTAGTAGCTGCAAAAAGGATTTTTTAAACAAAGGAATTCCGCAGGATGCCTTAACAACTGCCACTTTTTATCAAACCGCCGCAGAGTTAAAGATGGCAACCGCATTTTTATATTCAAAGCCTTGGTTTGACTATAATTATCCCTTTAGTTATGATATCGGCGAGTTGCAGTCTGGAAATATTGTAGGTTATATCTATAGCGGTAGTACCTCGAATGATTTCACCAATTTTGATATACCATCAAATAGTTCAGATACAAAATATGGTTGGTCATCTCTGTTCAATGTTATTGCAAATTCAAATGTTACTATGCTTAATATTGAACAGGTTGCACCTGCTTCACTAGGCGCTGCGAAAACCTCGGCAATTGGTGAAGCGCGGTTTATGCGTGGTATTGCATATTTTCAATTAGTACAAATATTTGGGCCGGTGCCTCTCATTGCAGATAACAATACACTTGCGTTTAACCCAAACTTAAGAGCTAACGTTATACCGGATGTGTACCGCTTTATTATAAACGATCTTCGTTACGCAGCGGCCAATCTACCATTAACTAATGATCCTGGGCGCGTTACCCAATGGTCTGCCAAGGGTTTGCTGGCAAAAGTATATTTAACCAGAGCTGGTATCAGCGGAACAAGGGCACAAGCTGATTTGGACAGTGCCAAATTTTTCGCAACTGATGTAGCAGAAAATAGCGGGTTAAATCTGATGGCTAATTATGCAGATGTTTTTTTAACCAAAAACAATAATAACCCGGAGTGTCTTTTTGGTTTGCAATGGACAGTGGATCCGTCTGCTCAATATGGAAATAATGATGAGCGTCAAACTTTTATAGAAGGAGACGGCACTATCGCGGGAGATGGTGGCAGCTGGGGTGGCCTTCGTATTAGCGCTGACCTCGCTAAGCTTTATTCAGCTTCTGACTTACGCCGCAAAGCTACATTTATGCAGAATGGAGATACTTATCCGGAGCTTATTTCAACGGCCCATCCGACCGGCTATACCATGACAGATACCACTAGTTTATATATAAAAAAATATGTTACAGGCGGGCCATTGGCAAACAATGGTGCAAATATTACTGCTCAGCATAACAATATTCCTACCTATTTACTCAGACTGTCCGACGTGTATCTTGTTCTTGCAGAAGCAACATTAGGTAACAGCGCATCTACGACAGATCCGACTGCATTACTTTATTTTAACAAAGTACATGTGCGCGCCGGATTACCTGCAGTTACATCACTGGATTTTCAAACGATCTTTACTGAAAGAAGGCTGGAACTAGCTGGCGAAATTCAATTTTGGTTTGATATTAAAAGATGGCATGACTATAACCCCGCTGCTGCGAATGCTTTCGTTATGGCTCAACATCGTAATATGGCGAGTTATGCGACAGGAGACGCAAATTACAACGATGTGTTGCCAGTTGTGACAGGGATAACGGATAACTACTCCGATACATACACAAATACCCAGGGAAGTAAAAATAATTGGACTATGCAATATCCGGCGGCTGACGTTACTGGTGACCCACTATTGACCCTACCGCCTGTGCCATATTATAAATAATCAACTTTCATTCTATACACCAAAGATTAATACCTTAAATAGATTTTAAAATGAAAAAGTTCTCAATTAAATATTCAACCGTTACAACGCTAATTATAGCAATGGTTGTCCTTTTTTTACAAGTCTCCTGTAAAAAAAGTAGTTCTCAAGGCCCGCCCTCAATTACCGGATTCAGACTATACAAGGCCAAGGGGTTGGATAGTGTAATCTCAAAAGATAGTGCGATAAATGCTCTCAGACCCGGCGATTATATAGTTGTACAGGGTAATAATTTAGAAAATGTGGAAGCGATTTATTTTGATGGATTCCCGGCTACGTTTAATCCTACCTACGCCTCTGCACACAACTTTGTAGTTCAGGTGCCAACTACTATCCCGTTTGCCAGTATACCATCTGCTTTATTTAATACAGTAAAAGTTGTTACGGCATCTGGCTCCACAACATATAATTTTTCTATTGAAGCGCCTAAGCCTTTCGTCAGTTCCATTTCGAACGAAATGCCCAATCCGGGAGACAAGATTACGTTATATGGCAGCGGATTGTTCGCGATTTCAAGTCTTATCTTACCAGGCAACATCTCGGTTCCTGTTAGTGATATTACTTCTGATCCTGGGGGTACATTTACAACCTTTACGCTACCTGCGGGATTTGTCAGTCAAACCGGGCCAATTGTGGTTACTACTAAATATGGAGTCACCACATCTTCGGCAATACTAAATGATCAAGCCGATGTGGTGTGCAACTTCGATGACAAAAACTTAAATGATCCTGCTAATTCAACAGCAGTAATAACAAATGATGGTTCGATCTATCCCGGCAACCACGGCAATTACGCCCGCATGTCTTTTCCAAGCATGGCTGCAGGGGATTGGGGAGACGGAAGTCCCGGACGCAGGCTGGTTTTAACTTATTTTCAATGGCTACCTGTAGCGAACGTTAATGATCCCACTACAAACTGGGCAGTGAAGTTCGAGATATACGTAAAAAACCCTTGGGTTGGCGGATGCCTTTTTGTTCAAGACTGGACTTGGAATCATACTTGCAGATATGAACCGTTTCTTGCAACTGGTAGTTACCAAACAAATGGTTGGGTAACTGTTACACTACCATTGTCAAACTTTAAAAGCAAGCCTACTTCAGGGCCTACCGCCTATATTGATGGCACAGGTACTCCCTTTGCTACAGTAGCCGGTTTAATTGGAGCCAGCGGAAATGACAGGCTGGGATTTTTCCTGGACAATTCTTTAGTCCCTCAAACGAATTTTGATATAGCGATAGATAATATCAGGATTGTAAAACTTTAATAATTGGTTAATAATGATGATAAGTTCCCTGCGATATTGGTTTTTGCAGGGACTTATTTTTGTTATCGAAACAGCGTTTTTTAACAAAAATTATTAATCGAAATTATTATAAGCGATAAACCATTGCTTAGGATTATAAAGCGGGCAAAGCTAGGTCAACTATAGTTAAAAAATTAAATACATACCCCCGATAATGATTGTTGCGACAAGTTAAAAGTGAATTTCAATTGTTGCAGGTAGCTGGTTAATCCAGATCAGCAGAGTTTTGGGACAAATATTTCCTAGTAATTATCTTTTATCAATTCACTGCAATTATAGACGTTCGACGATTTTCGGTTAAAGCTCAAGAGATACAATAACAAACTCCCAGGTTATCGCCGGAATATGTTCACTTATGACAAAACAGTTTTATTTACATGAAAATTATTTTTAAATTTTTTCTAATCTGCGCTTTATTTCCTTACAGTACATTTTCCCAAAGTCGGTCGAACGATACGCTTAGAGGGCATATTTTAATGGATTATAACTGGCGTTTTTCATTCGGAAATCCCGATAACACGAAAAAGGATTTTAATAATGGTACTAGTTATTTTTCTTATTTATCTAAGGCCGGATACGGTGACGGCGCCGCCGCGTTTAACTTCGATGACCGAAGTTGGCGTAAATTAGATCTACCTCATGATTGGGCAGTTGAGCAGCGTTTTGATTCAAAAGCAAGTTTTAGTCATGGTTTTAAGGCAATAGGGAGGAATTTCCCCGAAAAGAGTGTCGGTTGGTATAGGAAAAGTTTTACCATTCCTGTTTCAGAAAAGGGAAAACATATTTCAATAGCTTTCGATGGTGTATTTCGCAATAGTATCGTTTGGGTAAATGGCCATTACTTAGGGACAGAACCAAGTGGATACAATGGGTTCGAATATAATATATCAGAATATCTTAATTACGGCTCAGTGAATATCATAGCTGTTCGTGTAGATGCCACTATGGAAGAGGGGTGGTTTTACGAAGGCGCAGGTATATACCGTCATGTATGGCTCAATATAACAGATCCTTTGCATGTTGCAACTAATGGCACTTACATTACTACCCGACTTAGAAATAATTTAGCGGATATCACGGCAGTAGCCACTATCAATAACGACGACAGACGATCAAGGAGTTTTGATATTACCCAGGTTGTGATAGATAAGAGTGGGAAAGAAATAGCAAAAGATATAAAAAAAGGTTTAGTACTTCAGCCATTTACTGCTATCGATGTAAAAAATATTTTAACGGTAGCCAATCCTAAATTATGGTCAATCGATACACCCTACCTTCATAAGTTGATCACCATAATAACAGAAGATGGACATGTTACCGATCGGTATCAAACCACTTTCGGTATAAGGACCATTAAGTTTGACGCGAATAGGGGATTTTTTCTGAATGGCAGACATATCGAAATAAAAGGAACTAATAATCACCAGGATCATGCAGGAGTAGGAACGGCCTTACCAGATGGTCTACAGGATTTTCGGATACAGGCGTTAAAAACTATGGGTAGTAATGCTTACCGTTGTTCGCATAACCCACCTACCCCGGAATTACTTGATGCTTGTGACAAATATGGTATGTTGGTAATTGATGAAAATCGGCTTATGGGCGTATCGTCTACCGAACTTAATGAATTAAAGCGTTTAATTATTCGCGATCGAAATCATCCAAGTATTATCAGCTGGTCAATAGGGAATGAGGAATGGGGGATTGAAAATAGTGAGACCGGGGCAAATATCGCCACCACAATGCAAGCCTTTGCTAAAAGTATTGATTCCAGTCGTTATATTACAGCTGCTTTCAGCGGTGGTGTCGGTTTAGGTATTTCTAACGTTATGGATTTAATGGGATACAATTATGTTTCCAATAAAAATACGGATGAACACCATAAGGCATATCCAGAGCAATTTAGTTGGGGAACAGAAGAGGGCTCAACGGTGGCGACAAGAGGCATCTATTCAAATGATTCGGCCAAACATCAGCGTGCAGCGTATGATCAACCGCAAAATAATCGGTCACTTAGTATTGAGCAAGGCTGGACATATTATGCAAAACGACCTTACTTGGCAGGCATGTTTGTATGGACAGGTTTTGATTACCGAGGGGAGCCCACTCCTTTTGGATGGCCATCAATCGAGTCATACTTTGGTATGATGGATGCCTGTGGTTTTCCCAAAGATGATTATTACTACTTAAAATCATGGTGGTCAAACGAACCAACGATTCATATTTTGCCACATTGGAACTGGCCCGGAAAAAAGAATCAGCCGATAAGCGTTTGGGTATATAGCAATGCCGATGAGGTAGAACTTTTTTTGAATAAAAAGAGTATGGGTAAAAAGTCTATGGAAAGGAACAGTCATTTAGAATGGACGGTGAACTATTCACCGGGCAGTTTACTGGCAATAGGTTACAAAAACGGCAAAGCGATAATGCGTGATGAAGTTAAAACTACCGGAGCGGCTTCTGCTTTAAATTTATCATCAAATGTAGGCAGTATACCGGCGGACAAAGAAGCCGTAGCCGTTATTAACGTTGATGCAAGTGACAAGCATAAAATGCATGTACCAACAGCCGGGAATGAAGTCCATTTTTCCATCCAGGGTCCTGGAAAAATTATTGGTGTAGGAAACGGCGACCCAACCTCTTTGGAACCTGATAAATATCTGGACACAATAAAAGCAATCTCGATAACTGACCTTAAAGAAAAAGTTGTTAATACATTACTTAACCAACGGCCTGAAATCCCAGTTGATTTCGATGACTCAAATTGGAAAAATGCTTTCGAAGACCGGAAAGAAGGAGGACCAGATGGATTTATGATTTATCGTGGTCAATTTATACTTTCAGTTGAAGATTTAAAGGGCGCAATAACCTTGTTTTATAATAGTTTGGGCAAACAGCAATCGGTTTTTATTAATGGTAAAAATATCGCCAGTGATATACCCCAAAACACGGATGGAAATTCTTTTAAACTTGATTCAAGCATGTTAAAGACTGGAGTGAATTATATCAGCATCTTGACTACTTCGTTGCATAGCAAAAATTCAGGGGATCATATTAATAGGAATCCAGGCCTAATACAGGTTGTGCAACCCGCTGGTCAATGGAAAAGAAAGCTCTTCAATGGCTTGGAGCAAGTAATCATTGAATCAACCGGCGAGCCTGGAGAAATTATTTTAAAAGCCAATTCGCCTGGTTTACAATCAGGTGAAGTCGACATTCAAGTAAGTTCAAATAAGTCGCAAGATGCAATCAATTAAAAAGCTAAAATATAAAATCAAAATCGCCGTCATTTTAAGTTTACTCTTGGCGAACGGCTTAAATATTGGTTTTGCACAAGATAATCAGGAATGGAAAAATTTTAGAATTTTCCAGGTAAACGCAGAATACCCGCATGCTTCATTCATGAGTTATAAAACAAAAGAAGAAGCTTTAAAGTATGTATACCTTCCGGCATCGGGTTATCAGTTACTAAGTGGCGACTGGCGCTTTAATTGGAGCCGTAACCCATCAGAAAAGCCTGCGAATTTTTTTAAAGAGGATTTTAATACTGATGGCTGGAAGACAATTCATGTACCTGCTGACTGGCAGTTAGAGGGGTACGATGAGGCTTATTACACAAACACAATTTACCCTTTTAATGCTACTTTTCCGGGAGTACCAGAAGTATTTAATCCTGTAGGGAGTTACAAGCGCACTTTTATCCTTAATCCCAAATGGACTGGTCAGCGCGTGATTTTGCACTTTAAAGGAGTGAACTCGGCATTTTATGTTTGGATAAACGGCAAAAAAGTAGGCTACAGTGAAGATAGTAAAACCCCCGCTGAATTTGACATAACTGGTTATATTAAGCCAGGCCAAAATGATATTGCTGTTGAAGTGTACAGGTGGAACGCAGGTAGCTGGCTTGAAGACCAGGATATGTGGCGCTTTAGCGGAATTGAGCGCGATGTATATTTATACGCACTTCCATTAACATCAGTTTGGGATTTTGCGGTAAATGCAGGACTAACTGACAATTATCAGAACGGCCAATTTAACTTAAAGCTGTTATTAAGAAACTTTGAGGGCAAACACACGCGGGGTAAAGTGAAAATCGAGATGATCAGCAGAAATGATAAGTCCGTTATCTTTTCAGATACGAAATCTTGGATTCCTGGGAAAGACTCAACCCTAACATTTGATTTTAATCACCGGATTACTAATCCACTAAAATGGAGCGCTGAAAAGCCAAATTTATACGATTTACTGATACAGTTACAAGATGCCGCTGGTAACGTTACACAAGTTGTTTCGCAACATGTAGGATTCAGAAGTATTGAAGTGAAAGGCGGTTATGTGCTGGTAAATGGTCAACCTATTTATATTAAAGGTGTTACTCGCCATGAGCACGATCCTGTAACCGGCCATGTAGTTACATTTGAAAGCATGTTAACAGATGTACGATTGATGAAAGAATATAATATTAATGCGGTTAGGTGCAGCCATTATCCAGATGATCCCCGTTTTTATGATTTGTGCGATCAATATGGTTTGTATGTTATCGATGAAGTTAACATAGAGTCACATGGTTTAGGTAAATATATCGGACAAGGATACGGGTATAACATGCGGACTCCTACGGCAGATTCTGCGTCCTGGTACCCTGCACACCTGGACCGCACCCGACGGATGTTTGAAAGGGATAAGAATCATCCTTCTATATGCTTTTGGTCGCTGGGTAACGAAGCAGGTATAGGCCCTAATTTTCATAAGACCTACCAATGGCTAAAAGATCATGACAAAACGCGATTGGTTCAGTATGAACAGGAGTGGACGGGGCCGTACACCGATATTGTTGCCCCAATGTACCACACAATTGGAGATTTGATCGCGTATTCAAAAACGCCGGATAAGCGCCCCTTAATTATGATTGAGTATGCCCATGCCATGAATAATAGCGTAGGTAATTTGCAGGACTATTGGGATGCGATAGAAAGCCACCCAAAACTTCAAGGCGGCTTTATTTGGGAATGGGTTGATCAGGGTATGCTTAAAACCGCGCCAAATGGGCAGCAGTTTTATGGTTTTGGAGGTGACCTTTCGCCTCAAGGAACACCAAGCGAAGGCCTTTTTTGTATTAAAGGGCTTGTATTTCCTAATCGTAAACCCAAGCCTTCATTATTTGAAGTGAAAAAGGTATATCAAAATGTGAAATTTAAAGCTGCTGACGTTAACAAAGGGCAATTTTGGATTAAAAACGGTTACTTTTTTACCAATCTATCAGACTTTACTATATGCTGGGAAATTAAAGGAAATGGGACTTCGATTAGTAAGGGGATTATTAGTTTACCGAAAGGGTTGCGGCCGGGTGATAGTACAAAGGTCAGCGTTCCGGTTAGTAGTTTAATTGTTAAGCCGGCAACAGAGTATTTTATTGAATTTGATGCCGTGCTAAAAAAATCTGCTAATTTATTGAATGCCGGGCACGTTGTAGCTGCTGAGCAAATCAAATTGCCCTTTTTTACGCCTCAGCCCTTAATACAAAGCGACCGCGGGATAATTACACTTACCCATGAAAATTCAAAATACATAATAGCAGGTAAGGATTTTGCATACATTTTCGACCAAAAAACAGGTACGTTGTTAACCATCATGTATCAGGGACATAACTTATTGCAACAAGGTTTATACCCTGATTTTTGGCGTGTGCCGACAAGTAATGATATCGGTAACAAAGGCCCCGAAAGGCTGGCAATCTGGAAAGACGTACAATCTGGACGAAGGGTCACGGCATTAGATGTAAAGCAAATAAGCACTGATAAAATACAGATTACTGTAAATTCAATCTTAAAAGCCGCTGATGCGGCATTCGATATAATTTATACGATTACAGCAAATGGAGCAATTCATGTGGCGGTATCTTTTAAAAAGAATGATACTAAAGCGCCCGAACTTTTTAGGTTTGGAATGAGAATGACCATGCCGGGCGAATATCAAAACATGGCATGGTATGGCCGCGGGCCTTTTGAGAGCTATTCAGATAGAAAGTCAGCCGCGTTTGTAGGCCTTTATCAGGGCAAGGTGCAGGATCAGTACACTCCTTATATATCTCCGCAGGAAAATGGTAACAAAACAGACGTACGGTGGTCAACCTGGTTGGATAATTCAGGTGTAGGTTTAATGGTTAAAGCGGATAGCCTTATTAATGTTTCGGCTCATAACTATACACAGCCCGACCTTGAAAAAGCAATGCATACGAATGAAGTCCCTGTTAAAGATATTATTGAAATCCATATTGACCTGGGGCAAATGGGAGTAGGTGGTGATACCAGCTGGGGTGCATTAACGCATGATCAATACAGGTTGTTAGCAAATAGTTATGCGTTTGGGTTTACGTTAACACCCATACCCTAAGTTCAGATAGAAGCAACCAATGGCACGGTTTATCCTGATGAAATTATTGATATTAAACCAATTGATACAAATCAAACTTTATCTTATTTTACTAGGATGGCGAAGCCCTAAGTGTGAAATTGCCCGGGTACTAATCCAACCATTATCCGTTTGGCTGTTATAGGCGCCGGACATGCAGAAGGCTTACATGGTTTAGCAAAAATGATGAAAAATAAATAACAGCCTTTCGGGGCTGGTGATTTTGGATAAATTGACTTGTAACTTGGTGCCGATCAGAAAAATAGGGTAAAGTAAACATATGTTGTATTTATAATTACAAATGTTCCCTCTCTTCTGGGGCTCGCCTGATAACTTCACCTCCATATAACCTAATTTTTTACCAGTTGAATTAGTATCAATTAATTTCACACCAACTTTTGATAATGCCATAAAGTTTGTTGGTGTTTTGATATGGTACCATTTAAATTATGAAAATCAAAAAGCTATTAATTACATTGTTTATTCTAGGTAATATTTCTGGCATTAAGGTTAATGCCCAAAAGGCCTTACAGCGATATAACTGGAAAAGTGTGCAGATACGTGGCGGTGGTTTTGTTGACGGCTTGATATATCATCCTACAGAAAAAGGCTTGTTATATTGTCGTACCGATATGGGTGGTGCGTATAAGTGGAACCCCAACATGAAAGAATGGGAACCGTTGCTGGATTGGGTATCCTATAAAGAGTCAAACCTGATGGGTGTGGAAAGCATCGCGCTGGACCCTGCCGATCCAAACCGGTTATATATGGCATGCGGTACTTATACAAGTTCAGCCGGCCCAAACGCAATACTTCGGTCAGATGATAAGGGGAAAACCTTTGAACGCACGGATGTGCCTTTTAAAATGGGCGGTAATGAAAATGGCAGAGGAAATGGTGAACGTATGGCAGTTGACCCTAACAATGGCAATATTATTTACATGGGGACGCGGATAAATGGTTTGTGGAAAAGTGACGACAGGGCAGTTAGCTGGAAACAAGTCACCGCTTTTCCTTCAACGGATAATAATGTTGCAGATTCATCTACTTTATTCACGGGCCGGTACCGGCCAAAGCCGGCGGGCATAATATTTGTTTTATTTGATGCTAAACTTAAGGCAAACAATAAAACGGTTGTGATATATGCAGGTGTGTCCCAAAAAGATAAAGAGAATATTTTTCGCAGTACTGATGCGGGCAAAACATGGTTGCCAGTACCCGGACAGCCAACCGGGTTGATGCCAACACATGCTGTGCTGGCTACAGATGGTATGCTATATATTACTTACGGTACCAGCCCCGGCCCAACAGTAATGACAGACGGTGCGGTGTATAAATATGATACTATCAACAGTTTATGGCAGGATATTACCCCCATAAAACCACAACCTCAAAATCACATCGCGTTTGGATATGCAGCGGTTGCAGTTGATGTTCAGCATCCGAACAGCTTGATCGTAAGTACTTTTAACCGCTATGGCAGGGCAGGCGGGGAGGATATATTTCGCAGCACTGATGCCGGAAGATCATGGAGACCTATATTTACCGGCGGCGGCAACGGTAAGTTTGATTATAGCCTCGCGCCCTATGTGTCGCATACAGGTATTCATTGGTTGTTTGATATTGAAATAGACCCCTTTAATGCAGATCATGCTATATTTACAACAGGCTATGGTTTACACGAAACCTTTGATCTTACCGATGTAGATAAAGGTAAGCCAACCACCTGGAGCATGATGAATAAAGGTATAGAAGAAACCGTTGGGCTTGATTTGCTAAGCCCGGCGCAGGGATCTACCCTAATATCAGCCATTGGTGATTACGGCGGTTTTGTACAATACGATTTAGATAAGCCTGTACCTGCAGGTAATTTTATAAATCCCCATTTTTCCAACACAAATTCGGTAACAAGTGCCTCGCAAAATAGCAAGATCGTTGTCAGAGTTGGCGAAGGTTCCAGCCAGGTAGGTGGTGGCAACATTGGTTACTCGTTAAACGGCGGCAATAGTTGGGAAACCACACAAGGCAGCCCGCAATCAGACAGTAAAGGAGGCGCAATAAGTGTTTCGGCAAGTGGCCTGGCCTGGATATGGACACCACAGCACAGCGTGCCTTACATTACATTTGATGATGGTAACACATGGCAACAAGTAATAGGGTTGCCTTTAAATTGCAGGGTGGTAGCCGACCCTGTAAACCCGGCGAAATTTTACGCCATGGAACTTATGAAAGGTGAACTTTTTACGAGTGTTGATACAGGAAGATCGTTTACCGCGCACGACCTGCATTTGCCGGACGGTATACCCAAGCCCGGCTCTGGGCATGGCGATTTGCGTGGCGGGCAGGACCGTTTATACGCTACCCCGCGTAAAGAAGGAGATGTATGGATAGCGGCTTATGATGGTTTGTACAATACCACTGATACACGCGCCAAATTTAAAAAGATAAGCCAGGTGGAAGAGATACACGCATTCGGTTTTGGTAAGGCCGCTTCTAACAGCAATTACCCCGCCTTGTATTTAGCGGGTATCATAAATGGGATTGATGGAATATTCCGTTCGGATGATAAAGGCCGAAGCTGGGTGCGCATTAATGATGACCAGCATCGCTGGGGATTGATATTACAGATTACCGGCGACCCAAACAGATACGGTCGTGTATATGTAGGTACCCATGGCCGCGGAATATTTTATGGCGATATAGATACTTCAACTAAAGAGTTTAATTAAAAATATATACAACAACTTATGTTACTTAAAAAGTCATGTTCTAAATTTTGCAAAGTATGTGTGTCGTTATTAATGCTGATATCTGCTTTTTATTTTCCACGTGCCAACGCAAGCATCCGCACCTTTAAAAAGGAAACTGATGGGGTAAGCTTTTACCTGGATAAAGGCATGCTCAAAATAAAAATATGCAGCCCTGACATTATTGAGGTAAAGTATACCATACTTAATTCCTTTAATACAAAACCATCACTTGTTGTAAATAACATTTGGAACCGGCGAACCCCGTTTACTGTAGTAGATGCAGGTAATGCTATAGTGATCACTACGAATAAATTGAAAATAGTGGTTGATAAAGCCAGTAATGCGATCAGCTATTTAACTAATGAAGGGAAGCTGATAACATCCGAAGATAAAAGCGACAATAAGACAATGACAGCAGCTACCATTGCCGGCATTAGCACTTATAATTGTTCAACACAATTCAATTCACCTGCAAACGAGGCGCTATTTGGTTTAGGTTGCCACCCAACCGATTCATTATCGATAAATTACAAAGGACGCGACCAGGAAATGCTGATAAAATACATGACCGGTGCCATCCCGGTGCTGCTATCAACCAAAGGCTATGGGTTAATGTGGGACAACTACGCTGCTTCCAACTTTTACGGTGCCGAGGCGAATAACACCAAATTTAAATATGTATCCGAAAGCGGAAAACAGGTTGACTACTATTTTTTTTACGGCCCGAGCTTCGATCATATTATCGATCTGTACCGCACCACAACGGGTATAGCACCAATGTTCCCTAAATGGGCATTCGGCTTGTTCCAGTCGCAGGATAGGTATATGAGCCAGGATGAGATCATTTCTGTAAAAAACAACTACCGAAACAATCATATACCAGTTGATGTGATAGTGCAAGATTGGTATTACTGGGATCCTTTGCCTATCGGTTCACATATTATGAACCCGGCGCGCTATCCCAATCCTAAGGCCATGCTGGATGAACTGCATAAGTCAAATATTCATGGTATGATATCCATCTGGCCTGTATTAGGTAAGGGGACAGCCAATTATGATGCGTTGAAAAAAATGGGAGGTTTAACAGATATTACATGGGACAATATAGTCACTCATACTTTTGATAACTATTACGATGCCCATAACCCTGCTGCCCGACTACTGTATTGGGAGCAGGCACGTGATAGTTTAATTAAACGTTATGGCTGGGATGCCTGGTGGGTAGATCAATGCGAGCCTGATAACGGGACTTTATTGGATGCCCGTCGCCAAACCACTTACTTTCCGGGCAGGGGTATAGATTATTTTAACACTTTTTCTCTGGAGCATTCCCAAGGGATTTACCAGGGTTGGCGTAAGGATATTCAGGGCAAAAGAGCTTTCTTTCTTATCCGTCAATCGTTTGCCGGTGAGCAGCGTAATGCGGCTACACTATGGTCGTCTGATATTACCTGTACATTTTCTTCCTTCAAAAGGCAGGTGCCACAGGGTATTAACTCGTGTGCATCAGGCATACCTTATTTTACTTCCGATATTGGTGGATACCATTTAAACTGGGGTGCACCCGACTGGTCGAAACCTGAATATCGTGAACTGTTTACCCGTTGGTTTCAGTTTGGTGCGTTTTGTCCAATTTTCCGCATCCACGGTAAAGGCGAACGTGCATTGTTCTCCAATAATTGGGACGCAAAAACAAAGGCCATATTATTAAAATATGACAAACTTCGTTACCGCTTGTTACCATACATTTATTCACTCTCCGGCCGTGTTACCAATGAAAATTATACCATAATGCGTTCACTGGCTTTTGACTTCAGGAACGACGCTAACGTATATAATATTCCTGATCAATATATGTTCGGTCCTGCATTTTTGGTTAATCCAGTTACAGAACAGTTATATACAGGTAGCAACGCATCCGCAGGCAAAACCACCCGTAATGTTTATCTGCCGGCAACAACCAAGTGGTACGATTTCTGGACGGGGAAAGTATACAACGGCGGACAAACCATTGCTGCGGCCGCGCCTATTGATGTAATGCCCTTATATGTAAAAGCAGGCTCGATTATCCCATTGGGCCCGGTAATGGAATATGCTACCGAGAAACCAGCAAACAATATTGAGTTACGCATTTATCCCGGCGCAGATGGCAAGTTTGAGTATTATGAGGATGAGAACGATAACTATAACTATGAAAAAGGAAAAAGCGCCACTTTTACCTTTAAGTGGGATGATAAAAAGCATCAGCTAACTATTACTGATACCAAAGGGAGTTTTTCAGGCATGCTAAAAGCGCATACATTTAATATTGTATTAGTTAACGGTGAACACGGCTCAAACGCTGATCCAATGACTAAAGCTGATAAAACAATAGTTTATACAGGTAAAGCAATAACTGTAAAGCTATAAATGCAGGTTGTGAATAAAAGATAACTGATTTTAACGAGGCTTTTCAGATGATCATGAATCATTTATATCGTCGTAATAGATTTCTCTAATAATAATTAAATAGTAATGAAATATATACCCCACTTTAAATACTATGCACTTGGTTTGTTCGCTCTATCAGCCTGCTCAAAAAGTAAAAAAAATAATCCTACACCTGTAACTCCGGTTAACGGGGACACAACGGTAACGATTAAGCCGCAAACGGATCCGGCAGTTGCGGCAACGATGGGCTTTTTCTTAGATGACTGGACACCAAAAACGTTCACTACACCACCTTATGCTGATACCACCAAACCATCGGCACCGGCATCGGTAACCGTAGATGTTGACTATAGTAATGTGATTACCAAAGTTTCGAAATACTTATTTGGTAATAATACAAACCCCTACATAGGGCAATTGGTTACTGAGACAGGTTTAATAAATAATATAAAGACCTTGTCACCGAATGTGTTGCGCTTTCCAGGCGGCAATGTTTCCAGCGTTTATTTTTGGAACGGTATAGTGCCAGCCGATGCACCGGCTAATTTATATGACAGCAACGGCAATAGCGTTGCCGCATACTATTGGCTGGGTAATAACACCGCCGCTTGGACGCTTTCCTTAGATAATTATTATGCAGCCCTGCAGCAAACCAACAGTACCGGCATCATCACTGTAAATTATGGGTATGCCCGTTATGGCACCAGCGCCCATCCCGATCAGGTGGCGGCACATCTGGCGGCTAACTGGGTTAGGTATGATAATGGCCGCACCAAATATTGGGAGATTGGCAACGAGAGTGGTGGCCCATGGCAAGCCGGCTATCAAATAGATGTCACACAAAATAAAGACGGTCAGCCTAAAATTATCACCGGGGCATTATATGGTACGCACTTTAAAGTATTTGCCGATTCTATGCGTAACGCGGCAAAACAAATAGGTGCCCAAATAGAAATAGGTGCGCAGATCACTAACCCTGTTTCTTATAACTCTGTTGATCCGACCTGGAATTCAGGCTTGTTTTCCTCAGCGGGTAACTATCCCGATTTTTACATTGTGCACGAT
>Ga0302197_10000544_pt1 | contig 38142 bp, 34 predicted proteins | sample II_Bog_N2_1_FD_193526 | JGI IMG/M metagenome (GOLD analysis project Ga0302197, IMG submission 193526) | Peat permafrost microbial communities from Stordalen Mire near Abisko, Sweden - II_Bog_N2_1 | ecosystem: Environmental > Terrestrial > Soil > Wetlands > Peat | place: Sweden: Abisko... | reverse complement strand
TTTGAAGGGAAAAACCGCGCTAAGTATCCCCGGAGGATACGCAAAACCCCTGTAGCGATAGCGTAAGGCAAGCAAAGCAGGGCTCCGCCCAGCTTCCGCTTGCTCCTTATGCTTTTCGCATAAGGACGATCGAATATCCCGGTACAAAGTCCCCAGATACAAAACCTCGCGGCACAAACTCCCATGGTACAAAATCTCGCGGTATAAAATAAAACACGCGTTTCGTAAAGGCTGCCATCAAAAAAAATCTTTAAAAATTTGCTTTTCATAATAGTATCTTGCTCCTTACAAGCGGATAAAATATCCCGGTACGTTTATCGCGGTACTTTGTATCGCAAGTTGATTTAAGCTGTTCATCTTATATACCTGCTTTGTCCGTAACTAAGGTGACCCTGCTTGCGATGTGCTTATCAAAAGAAGGCTCGTAAATAATGTACTCGTGATTAATCAGTTCCTTTAAGCACTTGTGGTAAGTTGCCGGTGAGCGGATGCCGGACGTTGCCATCAGCCTGTTCCGCGTTACCCTGAAAGGTATATTGTACTGCTGTTCTTGCCATAAGGAAAGCATGGCGGTATATAAGCTGATATGAAAAGGGCCAAGCCCTTTGTGTTTTTGGACTGCCCTTAGCAAGGCTAGTTCGGGAGGTGCCTTTTTCATTTGGCACCTCCTTTTTCCAACAGTTTCATGATATCCTGGTAACGGTAATACATCATGCCACCTATTTTGGAATAGGTGATTGTGCCGTTAATACGTAGGTTCTGTAAGGTGCCGGGGGATATGCCCAACAGTTTCCGAACCTCGTTGCTTTTCAGCCATTCTTTGTTTTGTGATTTCGCATTGCCGCCGAATGCGTCTTTCAGTTCCTGTACCAGTTCTGCCTTGAACTGTTTCAGGTCTTCTTTAGTCAAAATCTCTACTTGCATCTGTACTCCGTTTTTTGGTTAACGGGACGAATGTATATTGCGAAATAGCTGATCTCATGACCATCGGTTTCCGATGGTCATGTATAACAGGCGAACAAGATAAGTGCTATTGAGGCTAACCAATTGATAAGGTGTTATTTATAGCATCACATTGAGAGGCATGGTGAAAATAGCCTAATAGCATAAGAGAAAGCCATTTTAGGATTTATTGATTTTCTTGACTCCTTTTTTTGGGGTGTCAGGAACTATCTTAAACAGTTTACTTTCAGGCGGCACCAAAGTACCCTTAACGCCTATATCATTTTGTTTATCGGAGAAATAATTCTTAGTGGTATCTATGGGAATGTCCTTGCCGTCGATTGAAAAATACTTACTGATCATCTTGTAATAGGGTGTCTTATAATCACAGCGGAGCAGCTTCCGTTCTGACGGTAATTGCAGTTCGCGCAACTGCTGAATCAAGTCAATTACTGTCGGCAGGTGGCCTTCTTCTATCCTGATCTTCTGCACCACATCATATTCCTTCATTTCGCTGATCTGCTTCTCTAATTCTGCTATTTGGTTTTGCAGCCTGGCGATAGTTGCGTCTTTCTCTGTGTAAACTTCAAGCTGAGGACGAACCGCCCACTGGTCTATCGAATTTAGGTAATCAGCAAATGCCCGTAATTGTGCTTTTTGGATATTGGTTCGCTCGTGCTTTGTTTTAGAACCGGGCTTATCTTCTTTAATCAAAACAGCAATGCCATCTTGAATAATATCCCTTAAGTGCTTATAAAATTCAACCTCTTGCGAGCCTGCATTTACCTCTAAAAAGTAATTTAAATGATATTTATAAAATGGTTCAAATTCATATTCCTTACGTTCATATAAATTATTCAAAAAATGACGGTCATAATGGCCCCGCCACCAGGAAAAGGGCATGCCAATATCGAACGGATGTTCGCGTTTTTTGAAGCGGGCAAGGGGTTTGAAGTATTCTTTCATAGGGATACATAATTGACCAATATGAACAAAGATGATAAAATTTAGAATATCCCTAAACCGATATCATGCGACTAATACTTACCTTGGCGGTATCTGCTTTCGATAATTTCTACAGTAGCATTATGCAAAAATATGTGGTGAAATTGTTGATAATGTTCAGTTGTCCGTTGTTGACCTAACATAATCGTGTTTAATGTTAGGGATAAGCATTCCATATATTGTCAGACTTTGGAATCTGCTTAACTTCATTAGAGGGATTGGTTATAATATTTTATGTTCTTATTATTTAAACCAAAGTAAACTGATGACATAACCGTAGCTATCTGAATAATAACATTGCTCATTCATTTTACGATTGGCCCGGTTATCATTTGGGAAGGGATAGAACCAATCGTCCGGATTCACTTCTTCTATCGACGTGAACTTACTATCCAATTTTGTAAAAAACTCGCCGGCAACTGTTGTTGGTGGTAATTGATGATGTACTCTAAATCTAAAAGGCCATTTGGGAAAGGGCTCGTTCTGCGCATACCATAAGACTTGGTTTTCTTTTGAGACCACGATCATTAGCTCATGGACACACAATTCAATATAGCGTAACACCGACGCTAAAACACTCGCCTGGAAATAATCAGATATGGCCAATATTTTTTGCAACGAGAATTTCATGCTCCTATCGAGGTTTCTCATTTTATCATAAGGCATCAATAAGCAAGCTGCAAAATAATCAGCTTCCAGTTCAATGGGGTCTTTTTGATTTAATTCATATTTTGAGCCATGCGATTCTAAAAATCCATATTTTAAACCTATCCGGTGTTCGTCTAGAAAATAATGTGCTAATTCGTGTCCGAGGGTAAAGCGTCCTCTTTTGAATGACAAATTATTCCCCCTATCAATGTTGATATGGATATTAAAATCAACTTCGTTATAAGTCAACATGCCGTCGAAATAATCTTCATAATGATCGACATGGCATAATAAATCCTCAGACGCTAAAACGTCTTCGAGCAATGTCTTTTTTCCATCGGTATATTCCGAAGCCAGGTAGCTGGTAAACTCATTAATTTTCTTCTTTCTTATCGGAAGCATCATTGTTCTTTTTAGCCTCGTTCTTTTTTATTTTGTCCATAATATTTGGAGGTAGCTGATCAGATTTGCCAAAACGCGCCACCATTTTGTATTGTCTGATGCTTGCAATATCATCATTATCAAACATTGGTTTTATGGTTAGCGAACGTGTATTGCCTGATAAAATCCGTTCAATATCGATATTATAATCAATCACCTCATTTTCGAGATCCGGATAAAGTTTGTTAAATCTTTCCAATTCCATTTCATTGGAGGGAAAAAGAAATCCGGTAGATGAAAGCCATTCAGTTATATTTTCCATGTTGATAATTTCTTTATTTGTTGCCATAAAGTTTTAGGTAGGTTTTTATCTCTTCTTTTGCCTCTTTTTTGTAAACCCGAATAGTATTTTGGGTCAGTTCCAATTCTTCTCTTAACGCTTTCAATAACGGCCTGGGAAGCTTCAATCCCTTTTTTTCATAAGCGTGATAAGTGAGGTAAACAACTTTGTGTTTTTCAGTCAGCCTGGCCAATGCACCGGCCAGTACTTCATATGCCTTGCGTATATCCTTTAACTTCTCCTTCGGATAGTCCATATTTTCCAAATCAGGATAATCGACCTGCACTTCCTCCTCACCTGTGTAGGGACTTGGTTTATCAGCAGTTTTTTTATAATCTGCTAATAAGCGCTGAGCAATCCTGTATATATAAAAGAGGACACATTTATCAAGATCACTGGTTTTACATTTTTCAGCTTCAAATGTATATGGGCGTGACCAAAAACGCTCAAAAGCCTGCTCAGCAATAACATCGCCTACATCTTTATCATATCCCCAATTGATGGCGACGATTCTGGCCTTTTTCCCAATGTCTTCTTTAAACCTAAAGAATAGCGATGTGTAAGCGGCCTTTGCGTCCTCCTTATATGCGTCCTGGTCTTTCCAGGATATATAAGTTAGCAAATCTTCGGTAGAGGTGTGCTCATATTGTTTCCAGTCCATAATTGGTTATATCTGTAATACGAAAACCGTTAGTAACGCTTTTCGTATCAATTGCATCCCCGGTAACCTAAGGCACCTAACGGTTTCGGTAGTGAGGGTAATTAAATGATAAGATAAAGTTTTTTATAAATATAAGCATATGAGTGAATTAAATACAAAAACAGTATTGCAGTCCCGGATGGAATGTTTTACCAAATGGATTGCTCCCGATCCCGATAAAAAAAAGGAGATTTTTGCCAAGGCAGATGAAATAAGGCAATACATCAAGCAAACCGCAGAGGAAAATGGTTTAACCGTAAAATCTATGCCGATAGCGGGTTCTTCAGCCAAAGGAAATGGGTTAAGGCGGCATTATCGCGGACATTCTGAAGTTGATGGCTGGGATATAGATATTCCTATTGTGGTAAAAATGGACGAACAAGCGGATTTATTAAACAGCTTATTAGATAAATTCGAGCAGTATGCGATAAAATCATACCCGAACACCACTATCGAAAAAACAAAGAGCTCCGTTAAATTACACTTTTCTAAGAAAGGGTCTTTTGATTTAGTACCGATGCTGGCAACCGAAAAATCAGATGAGCAAATCCTTGTTCGCCGTGATGGAGAGCGGATCGCGACCTCGGTACAAAAGCACAATGAATTTATAAAAGGGCGTACAAAAAAGAGTCGGGCAATTGATGGGGTGGTTAAATTTAACCAATGTATCCAGCTGTTAAAGTGGTGGAAGGAGTTTCAGGCTGATAATTCTTATTATCTTGGGTATAACGATATCACTAAAATAGATAATGTACCGCCATCTATTTTAATTGACCTCCTTTGCGCTTTGGCATTCGATAAACTCGGTGTCCAGGAGACCTACGCCGAAACCATGGCTAAATGGTGCGGGTACTTGGCACACATCATAAGAAATAGGGTGCCGGTATTTTTTCCCGATTACTATGCCACACCTGATATTACCAAAGTGGTTGTATGGACGGTACTTGATCCGGTTAACCCGGAAAACAATATTGTAAAAAAATGGGATAGCACTAAAGTAAACGAACTCGCCGATTGGTTTGAAAATGCCAGGGACAATTGGAACCGCATAATCCACTTTAATGAGGATGGCGACGACGGCAAAGCATTAGAAATATTAACGGAATTATTTGGAAATCCTTTTAAAAACCATTGCGGAGACGAATAACATGATACAGAGTTTTACAAAAAGCGGGACGGATACTTATAGTGAGGTCCGCGCAAATTACATAGTAGGGAAAGTGTATGAGAATACACTAAATTTAATGAACACCGGTTTAATCAGTAAATTGAGAGCGGATGGTATTCGTAGCGACATTTTATACTTACTAAGCAAAAAAGCGCTCAACTGGTTTGAACTTCAATTTCACAAACCTGATGGAACTAAAGGGGGTATTCATTATCAACTTAAAGCAGACGGTAGTATATACACCGATGAGCCATCCGGTGGTTTGGACTTTTGGAGCCTTCCGGCAAACACCGTAGTTAAATTATTGATTGACCTTGACAGAACCTCGCCGTATATTGCTGAAGTTGACGCGCAAATAACAGCTTGGGGATGGGGAACCGGCAACGCCCTTCAGGGCACAATGGAATATCATAGGTCTTTCAGCAAAGAAGGCTTTGGCCTGCAACAATCTTTATACAAATGGTAAATACAGCACTTACGTTAGTAGAATATAAGCACCCTGACCAACAAGCAGAAAGGGAGTACGGGTTGTTAGTCGGAATTGATGAGCAAAAGGGAGAATTGCTTAAAACGTTATCCTTACTACTAAATCCGGAACGGGTTTTAACTTGGCAAAAGAAACATTATAAAAATGATCTGGGTATATTATCTCACATCGAAAATGGTTCGCCATTGATCATTCTATCGGGAGAAGTTGGCTGCGGCAAAACCGCATTAGCGCAAACTGTCGGAACCCCGCTGGCTTTAGCGCTGGGGCATCCGGTAAAAGTATTTGAAACACCGTCAAATATTCGCGGTAGCGGGATGGTCGGGGAGCTTTCAAACCGGGTGACTGAAGCTTTTGAATCGGCAAAAGCCAAATTAAAAGAAGGCGAAACAGGCATCCTCATTATTGATGAAGCTGATGATTTGGCTACAAGCAGGTCACAAAATCAGGCTCATCATGAGGATCGCGCGGGATTGAATGTTTTAATCAAACAAATTGACGGTATTAAAAAGAGCAAAAAGAAGCTTGCCGTCATCATGATAACAAACAGGGTAAATGTTTTAGATCCGGCGGTCAGGAGAAGGACGGCGCTTCAACTTAACTTTGAGCGTCCGACGGGCGAAAAACTGGAAGCTGTTTTAGATATGCTTTTTAAAGGGGTAGCGCACACTAAACAGGATTTGAAAAAGCTGCTGGATTTTATTAGCGCAAAAGCAGTTCCTTACAGCTTCTCCGATTTAATACAAAGAGTAGGCAAGCAAGCAGTTTATCATGCTATAGATCATGACAAGCCATTTACCCCGGATTTATATTACCAAATCCTGTGCATTGCCGAACCAACCCCGTTAATTATCGAATCTAAAATTGAAGAATTATGAACAATACGCCAAAAGGTCTAATCATTATAAAGCACGAATTTTTCCAGCCAATAACTAACGAAGAGTGTATTTCTGCCTTGCCTGAAAATTGGAAAAGCCTTGACCGGCAATTTATATCGGTCGCTCCCGCTACGTTAAGGCTGGAAAATTTATACGAGTCCGATCAGGTACAAATCGCGATGAACCAGCGAAAATTCTTTATCGAAAGCGTTGAGCCAAAACTAAGGGCGAATGCCGGATATAAAATATTGTATTTCGGTCTTGCTCCCATACCATTAGCAATTGACCTGGGTTACCAGTTTCACAATTTTCGGGATATCGAGGTGTTTCAATTACATCATATAGAAAAAACCTGGTATCAAACCAGCCAGCATATGGCCACGGAGACTTTCGAATTACAGGTGAATGGGGAGCTTAATCCCAAACAAAAAGGCATTAAGGAAGTGATGCTGAGGTTAAGCATTTCTCACCGTGTTAAAAGCCCGGATACTCATGGCGTAATTGAAAATGCTGCGGAGATAGATATCGAATTGTCGCAGCCTAATGAAGACAGCCTGGATAATAAAGAAAAGCTCAACGAAATTGCCGAGACATTTAAAAATGTCCTGGATAATGTGTCGGATAATGAAAGCATGATACCCGTCATACATTTATTCGCGTCCGTTCCGACCGGCTTGGCATTTTTAGCCGGGACCAAAATAAGTCCCAACATTCATCCATTAATTCAGACCTATCAATACGATGCGACGAAAGAACCGCGGTATACCAAATCCGTTTTAATCAAGGGTGAAGCCCGTAGTGAAGTGAAATGGACGGATGAGGAATTGGTTGAGGGTATGCGCCTGCGACAACTTGCCGCTAATCAGTTAAACACCGAGATCAAAGATTTTTTAAAAAAGAATAAAAGCGATTCACGTGGCCGGGCCTGGTATTTGGCTTTGATCCCGGAGCTTGACGATAAGCTAATGGCTGATAAATTTTGGACCAGTCTGCCGCCGATCAGCGATACGACGCTTAAGGATGATGCAATCGATATTCACTCCGATGCGATTACAGATGGGTTCGCCTGGAAAAATAACCTATGGTACCTTAACAATGGTTTTTTTGTCTCCTTAGGTAAGCGGCTGGTTGAAGATGCCAAACTTCAAAAAGCCTATCGCTTATTCTTGTTCCATGAGGGTTTACATTATTATCGGCATAAATTAACCTCGTCAACCGTCAACAATATTGGCAGCTTTCCTAAAGTGTTAGAAACAGCAGACTATCAAGCGGACGTTTACGGCCTGTTAAATGACTATGGGTTTTCATTGAAGGCCAACCTGGTCGTTTCTCCGGTCAAGCAATTTTTTTTAGATAGCATTGATGTGGCTACTGAGACCATGTGGGCTTTTGATGACAACGGTGTTAACTTAGAGGAAATTCAGATCAGGAGGGTTAACCGTTATCTCATGTGGTATTGGCAATATGTGATGATTGAGAAATTTGGCACCGATTTGAACGAAATAGTAAAGGTGTTGGAAGATAAACCAGTTATAGAAATTAACGGATTAAAAACGAAAGAATTAAATAACAGGTTTTATTTTGACTTGAATAACAAAAATGCGCCTCACCTGGAAATTGCGATCTTTAAAAATAATGAAGTTTACCGCCACGGAAGCGCTTCCAATTTACCGATTGAAAGCTTAGTCGAAGGCTTTAAGAAAATGAATGGCGATCTGATCAAAGAATTATTGAGGGGCTTCAGGGATGCTTAGTGAATGGTCGTGCTTTATAGCCAATAATTATTCTATGTTTCTCATTGACGGATAAGTGCACATGGGCTTACGCCGAAACGGTGTGGTCTCATTCATCATAATCTCCAAACTCGGATACGCTCATCAAGTTATGCGCCGCGATCAATAACGAGCTAACCTGCCCGGAGACTAGGGAAGAGATACAGGGCCGCCTAAATTTTCAGTTGGTCGAACGCTTTACAACAGAACAGAAAAATACCGTCTTTAAAGCATTTGAGCGTTATAAAGCAAAAACGGAAGTGCAGGGGGCGCATTTTCTATGAATGATTTTTTTTCGGCGGTACCTGGTTGCTATGATGCTAAAAGAACTGCACACTTACCGCGAAGTCGACGAACCGGATGATTTGCCGGTTCACGAATATTTGTTTTTAAAGGCATACCTGAAAGTAATCGACGAGGTTAACAACAGCGACCACGGCGACATCGATTTGAAGACGCTTGATCCCTCAGACTCGGATCATGTTTATAAAGTATTGTGGATGCCCATGATCAGCCAATTTGAATATAATGAACGAGGCAATATTATTTTTGAAACACTGAAAACCGCCTGTCTCCTCAATATGGCTAAGGAGAATTACCTGCCTTATTTACAGGAATACCTGGCGCTATTCGGTTTTAAAAGCCCTGGCGAGCTGCTGAGAAGCTTCGACCAGATATATGCAGCGACTACGGCTTATGATATAAAGGAGAAGTTTCGCAAATACACTCTTATCAATACCGAGGATGTGACGAATACGCGGCATTTGGATTACCAACTGATCAACCAGCGTATCGGGAAAAGGAGCACCTTTTCCGATCTCAAAAAGATGAATCTTACCTTAGTTTTTTCATCAAGAAAGATTCTTCGTAAAGTCTAAACCTTCCTGTTCACTTTTATGGCTACTAAAAATATCCGTCAATTCTACAATCCAGATGAGAAATGTTTATTCGTTGGTAACGGTCCTAATCAGCTTGCTGCTTACTTTTCCTGGGATGATCTTTTACGAAATCTTTATAATGTTGTCGGCCTCTCTGCGGTACGTCGCCAAAAGTCATTTCCGTGATTCTTTGAAGAAATCTCTTACGGCTTCAATGCAAAGAACACCGTTGAAGAGAACATAAAGGTTTTGAAAAGCTATATTGGAAAAGAGGCCTTGAATATTATCATTCCTGAAACATTGCGGGAGTTTGAAATAATTCTGCAAGGAGGCGGCAATTCTTGAAGCCCTTATAAATCTATTATAATCAAAATGATATTTGAATTACTCATTCACTTTATACCTATAAACTTTTCTTCCCATACTTCCATCAACTGTCATCCCTTCTACTATTATTCTGTAGCTACCTTTAGCACCGGCATTAAAATAATCAAAAAAAGCATTACCATCTTTATCAGTAACGATATTAGGATTCCAATATATGGTGGAACGTTGGTCAGCAATGGCTTGGTTGGTTTTGGGATCGTCATAGCGTGGCGAGTAAAACTCACGGGCCTTATAATAACCTGTAGGAGAAAAAATTCGCATCCCTGGTGTAGGGCTATTCAAAAAGTTTTTATTAAAATCATCCTGATTTTTCAACGTGACTACTATAACTCCGCCGGGTCCGGCTCTACCCCCATAAACTACAAAATTGGAAATAGTTTTCAATACTTCAATACTCTCTATATCATAGGGATTAATACTTAAAAATTCATTGTCAGGAATAACTACATCATCTACAATTACTGTCATTTGACCAGATTTAGAATAAAAGTGTCCTTTTTCTACAATTATACCAGTCAACCTACCTGTCAAAAGAGCTAAAATTGACGACAGGCCCGGTGCAAGTTGATCGCCCATAAGAACTTGATCAGCAACCCCAGGTCCATTCAAATTCGAGGAATGTTTTATCAATGGCTTTTTAGCATTTACCTCCACTTCTTTTAATTCGATGCCATGAGCCATTCCATACTTAATTTTTTGGGCATATAGGTTTTTACTGCTTTGCAAATAAGTTGCCAGTGTATTGTTAACATTTAACTGCATGTCAGGGGCATTTTTATCCCTGTTAACCGCTGGTTGTAAAATATTATCTAAGTTAATCTTCACATTACCACTTCCGCCGTGTGTTTTGGCTTGAATAACAAATTTAGGACTGTCTGTAAATATTAGGTTATTAAATACAAATTTTCCCTCGCCATCTGTCCCCGTATTTAAAAAGAACTCGGCATTGGGCATAGACAATAAGGTTACCTTGGCTTGCTTAATCGGCTTATTATTTAAGGTAGTGATATGCCCGGTTACATCTAAGGTTTTTTCAGCTTCAAATGTCAAAGCTGGCACGGTACCGCTTAACAATTCCTTCCACTTAAACCGGTGGTATCCCTGTGTAAGCATCAACAAGTCTAAATCGGCTTGCGTTTTTTCATTCGGGTTATTAAAATAATAATTAGGTTTTTCAATGTAACCGCGCAAGTCTGATGTAAGCAGTAGATCAGCCAATATGCTGTTTTCATCATTTTCATTTGTGGGCACTTTACCTTCGTCAATAACCGATACCGAGAAACTAGCTATGGCCGGCTTATTATCCGCATCTTGGGCATTTAGCTTTATTTTAACCTTCTGTCTTACTGTGTAAGTTTGCTGCTCACTACTAACATTCAAATTAAGTTGATCGGGATTGAGTATAAATGCAAGACGTTCATTTAAAGGTTCTCCTTTTGAAGAAAACAAGGTAAACTGCACAATTCCGGTAGGGAAATGGTTTCGTTGTATTAATGCTGTAAAATACCTGCTGCCACCTTTAAATTTTGTAGCATAGCATATTTTACCATTTTCCTGGGCTACCAAATTTAATGTATCGTCTTTATTGTCAATTAGGGCTGGCCTGCTTGCGGCAATTTTTAATTTTATATCGTTTTGGTCACCCGTTTCAACACTCAAAACATACCCTCCTTCTTCGGCTTTAGGTAAGTCAATTGTTTTTTCACTTCCATCGGCAAAAACAACATGGGCTTTATAATTTATACCCGCTAATGGTGTTAAGTTAAAACACCCCATGCCCAAGTGTTCACTGTTAAAATTTGTTATAATATTGTTTTGGTCGTCAACAACAGTGCCTTTAATAGCCGAACCCAACCCATCAACTCCTATTGCCTTAAAGGCAACCTTTGAATTTATTCCATTTATCAAATTACCACTTTCAGGAAAAAATTGCACGTCTATATTATCAAATGTTGCTTTAATGGGTATCACCTTAGTAACAAGTTCTTTATTTTCAATCGTTACGTTGGTAGTGATATAACCGTTATTAATCAACGGCTGTTCATTTACAAACTCAATGGCAATATTTCCCGCGCCGTCGGTTATCCCTTTACCACTTAAAATATCTTTGGAGTTTAGTAAAACTTTATATTTTACCTCTTTACCAATGTATGGATCGCCTTTAATATCAGCATAGCTGATAAGTGCTTGTATTTTTTCTGAGCCATCTTCCTTCTTGTAAGTGAAAGCTGTTTTGGTAAAAACCCTATTGCTTATGGCATTAACAACGGCAATATGCTGATCAAAAAAATAATCCTCACCTGCATTGCGCATATAATTTGTATAAGCACGAATACGGTAATTACCATCCTGCAATGTATCCGGCAAAGCAAAGTCACCCCAGGCAAGGCCATTTATAACAGGTAGCTTAATACGCTGTTTTATCAAACCATTATCATTAATCAACTCCACATTTACTATGCCACTCAATTTGGATAACTTGTGCTCTGCGCCTAACGTAACATAGGCTTTAAACCAAATATCATCGCCGCTGGCGTAATATGGTTTATCCAATTGCAGGTAAACTTTCTCTATGGGATACCCGGACGACCATTTACTGAGGCTTGAGGCTATATTTTGAAGAGCAATGTCATCGTTAAAAATAAAACTGGCCAAGGCCAGTACGCCAATAATTAATATAAAACAAATAGTATTTTTTCTCCTATTCAAGTTAATTTTCGAACATAATTTTAACATGGCTATTACTTTGTTTTAAAGGTTGATGGGTTAGAATTAATCGGTAATGTAAAATTAGATTTCTTTCCTTTAAATTAAACTAACAATCAATAGGATACCATATTTGTTACATTAGTTGCTTGTTGGCAACTCATAATTTGCCTTTATCTTATTCAACATCTGTAAATTATTATACATAATCACTATATATAATCAGGCCCCCTCCTAAATAATTTACAGTGTAATTTGTTTGTTACAATTAAAATTTAAAAAAGTAATCGTTATGTTTTATCTATTAGAACATGTAATTTATGCGCTAACTAAGTATACCTTATAACAACCTTTATGAAGCGTGATAATCTCACTACAATACTTGCTGAATTCACTAAAAAAATAAATATTCCGATTTCTGCTGAGCGAATTTCTGAAGAATTATTGATCCATCCTGATTTTCCAAGTCTACTAGCCATGAGTGATGTGCTTTCATCAATGAACATTCCTAATAAATCATTTTATGCTGAACCAAATGAATTACAGGATATTCCGTGCCCTTTTATTGTTCATAATAAGTTCAATAGCGCCTTTTTATTAGTTAGTAAGATTGAAGGGGAGCAAGTATTAATTTTTGATGAAAAGCGTAAATATTTCAATATTTCTAAGAAAGAATTAGAAATATTTTTTAACGGCGTGGTTTTTACCGCTGAACCGTCCACCTTGGTTAATCGTAATTACAGTGGAATAAGGAATTTTGTGCAAATGCCATTAATTATAACGCTGCTATTTTTAATGCTTATAGCTGCACTTGCATCCGATACTAGATACTTTGAAAATGTCAATTGGATGCTATTAATGCTAACTTTATTTAAAGGAGCCGGAATTATTACATCGGTTTTATTGCTACTACAGTCCGTTGATAGCAACAATAATCTGATACAAAAAATTTGTAAGGGCGGAAAAAAGACTGATTGCAATGCGATTCTTTCGTCTTCTGCTGCGACAGTATTTAAAGGACTAAGCTGGAGCGAAGTTGGGTTTTATTATTTCACGGCAACAGGTATACTGACATTATTTTGCGATCCATCAAAATACATCCAAACGTTACTTTATCTAAATATTGTTAGTTTACCGTATACATTTTATTCAATTTATTTTCAAGCAAGGATTGTGAAAAAATGGTGCGTATTATGTTGTACTATCCAGGTATTGCTTTGGCTGGAATTTATCCCGTTACTTCTCTTAACTCGCAGTCCTTTGAAACTGCCACTTTTTCATGATTCAATTAATGTTATTATAGCTTTTCTACTACCGGTTATATCATGGACTTTATTAAAGCCGATAATCTTAATAGCGGAACTCGTAGCGCCAATGAGATTACAACTTCAACAATCAAAATACAATTCGACGTTGTTTAATAACCTTTTGCATTCTAAACCTAAATACTCCCAACCAAAAGATGAATGGAGTATTGTAATAGGTAATTCCAAACCAACTCACATCATCACAATGGTGAGTAACCCTTACTGTCAACCTTGTGCTGAAGCCCATAAACGGCTTGAAAAACTGTTAGAACAACGGAAAGATTTACAGGCACGAATAGTTTTTACTGCTGAAAATTCCGAACATGATATTAAAACACCTGTTAGCCGCCATTTAATGAGTCTAAACAACTTGAATGATAAATCAATAGTTAAGGGAGCATTATCCGATTGGTATGAAAGGGGGCAAAAAGACTATCATGATTGGTCAAAAAGTTATCCATTGGAGCAAAACCCTGCAAATAATTACCAGCTTGATCAACAAAGGGAGTGGTGTAAAATAGCGCAAATTACCTCAACACCTACATTATTAATTAACGGTCGTTTACTTCCAAATTTGTATCAATTGAGCGATTTGAAATATATTTTGGAACTGGCTGATTAAAAAATACTTTTTGCGAAAGTAGAGAACATGACTTTAACATGTAGCTCATCTTGCCGGGGCGTGATTACGGTAATTTAATTCTAAATCTTTAAAATGGAACAGAAAAAACACTTTTTCGCTGACATCAAAAGTATGTTGAGCAGAGACCAAATGAAACAAATTAAAGGAGGCAGTCAAGGCAACCCTGTTTGCGGAACGACTTGCTCCGGCTATGATTATCAGACACAATTTACATTCATCGGCACTTGTGGTTCTGTTGATCCTGGTGTATGTGGTTGCTATAACAGTGCTTTTGGGTTCGCGGTAACAAGCCAAGATTGTATTTATAATTATGGTAATCTATAATTTATAATTACTATGATTAAGGAAGTCTAACCAATGGTTATGACTTCCTTAAACTGTTTATTATATATAATTCATTTTTCATCATGAAAATGATCCAGACCTCATGGTCCTGCAATCAATCGAATTTATTAGAATTTAATGCTGGATGGTATTCAGCCGAATACCATTTGATGAGTTGGGCACTAAGTTGCCTGCAGATAAAGAAATTTCATAAAGATGTAACTCTATATACAGATTGCGTTTCTGCTAAAATGTTAATCGATACATTAAAATTGCCGTACAGCGAGGTAATCTGCAATTTGGATAAGATTAATCATCACCATTCAAAGTTATGGGCTTTGCCTAAAATATATTCCTACTCGCAACAAAATAAGCCTTTTTTACATATTGATGGTGATGTTTTTATTTGGAAAGCTTTTGATGAGAAATTTTTAGAAAGTGAGTTAATTACTCAAAACTTAGAAGTTTCCACTGACTATTACGAACGTCACATGATTGCCTTGGAAGCAGAACTTGTTTTTTTTCCAAAAGAAATTATTGAAGCCAGAAAAAAATATTACCCTATATATGCATACAATGCCGGAATATTTGGAGGAAATGATTTATCCTTTTTCGAAAATTATACAAATATTGCCTTTAACTTTATAAATGCCAATGAAAAAAGCTTCTCGAAGATAGACGTCGGCGTTTTTAATATATTTTTTGAACAATATCTATTTTACGCATTGGTTAAGGACGGTAAAAAAGATGTTGCTGTCTTGATTGATGAAGTGATTGGTGATAATCAGTACACCGGATTTGGCGAGTTTTGCGAAGTGCCACACAATAAGCAATACCTACATTTATTAGGAACATTTAAAAGGGACAAAACAGTGTGCGAACAAATGGCTAATCGTTTAAGATTGGATTATCCCGAATATTATTATCGTATCATTTCTCTTTTTAAACAAAATAAAATTTCCCTAAAAAATGATCGCTATTATTTTTTTGAAGAATCCGCAGAAAAAGATTTAGTTGAAAGATATAAGTTATTGAAAGAAGGGTTTTCTAAAAACAGTTTACCTTGTCATTCTCCTGTTAAACAAATTACTTTCGTAAAAACAAACTTATCAGAAGCGGTATTACAAAGAATTAGTCACTCGTTCATAAAAGACATGAACCTCAATTCTAAGGTTAAAGAAGATATTAACCAATTTGAACAAATACTTGAATCATTATTGAGTGAGAAATTTGTCAGTTATTCCCAGGAATACTTATATGCCAGAGACCTCAATTGTACCACTTATATTCAGCAAATTTTTACTGATCCCGAAACTGGATTCAATTCTATATTAGAAATAGAGCCAATGTTGGAAATAATAGATTGTATGTATAATTGGCACGAAGTATATCATAGTTATGTGCATGATAATTACAAAAAAGCAGTATTAGATGACGGCCAATCGATAAGGCACATTGCAATAATACCAGAGTGCAATAAAACAGGTTATTCTTTGATCGATATCGATGATCTTGACCTTTATATTTTAGATCTCCTTGAAAAACCAATTAGTGTCAGAACATTGGTCGAAGAAATTAAAGTCTCCTTCGATCCAGAAGATCTTCGGAACGCCCTTGCTGAATTTGAGACGCTTATCTATGGACGAATTAAAAATGCTATCCAATCAAAAATCATTAAAGTATTAATTAATTGAAATTTACCTGTTATAAGCAACCAGATCAAATGGATTGCGGCCCTACGTGCTTACGAATGATAGCTAAATACTATGGTCGTGATTTCAAAATACAAACTTTGCGGCAGTATTGCGAAATCAGCAAAGAAGGTGCTTCTATGCTTGGAATTGGTGAAGCTGCAGAAAAAATAGGCTTTAAATCTATTGGGGTTAAAATTAGTTTAATTGAACTTAACGAAGTGGAATTACCTTGCATTCTACATTGGCGCCAGCAACATTTTGTAGTGCTTTATAAAATAAGAAACAAGAAATATTATATAGCTGATCCTAGCAATGGACTGGTAGTGTTACCGGAATCTGAATTCGTTGGTAATTGGCAAATAAAAAAAGAAGATAAAGACGGAGTGGCTTTATTATTGTCTCCAACTCCAAGGTTTTCTGAGCAGATCAGCGAAAAAAGCGACGAAACAAAGTGGTCATTTTTATTTAGCTATTTGGTTACTTATAAAAAGCTTTTTTTTCAACTAATTCTTGGTTTAACTATAGGAAGCATATTGCAATTGATTGCCCCTTTTCTGACACAATCAATAGTAGATATCGGGATAAATACTAAAAGCCTCAATTTTGTAGAGGTCATCCTAATAGCACAATTTGCACTTATTGTCGGCCAAGTCAGTGTAGAATTTATAAGAGCATGGATTTTATTGCATATCAGTACTCGTGTAAATATCTCCATTTTAACAGACTTTCTTATAAAATTGATGAAACTGCCAATTAGTTATTTTGATACCAAAATGACAGGCGATATTATGCAACGCATGAGTGATCAGCGTACCATCCAGTCTTTTTTGACGGGCTCAACCCTGACTACAATTTTTTCGTTATTTAATTTGGTAGTATTCTCAGTTGTATTGGCCCATTATAATCACGCCATTTTTTTTGTATTTGTATTCAGCAGTGTATTATATACAATTTGGATTATTTTGTTTTTAAGCAAACGTAGAGCGCTTAATTATAAAAGCTTTGATGTTTCTGCACAAAATCAAAGTGGAATTATCCAATTAATTAGTGGAATGCAGGAAATAAAACTTAATAACTGTGAGCGGCAAAAGCGTTGGGAATGGGAGCTTATTCAGGTACGATTATTTAAGTTCAATGTAAAAACTCTGGCACTGAATCAATATCAACAAGGTGGTGCTACATTTATTAACCAGAGTAAAAATATCTTAATCACATTTTTAAGTGCAGAAGCAGTAATAAAGGGAAATCTATCATTAGGCGGAATGGTTGCTATACAATATATAGTTGGCCAGCTAAGTAGCCCAATAGAGCAATTACTAAGTTTCATCCAAAGTTTTCAGGATGCCAAGATCAGCCTGGAACGATTAAATGAAATCCAACAAATGGAAGATGAACAACCAGCGAATAGAGAATGGCAAAATAGCCTTCCGAAAAATAAGAGCTTAAATATTCAAAATCTCACTTTTCGTTATCCTGGAGCAGGGAATAATAACGTGCTCAATAATGTCAGCCTAAATATTCCTGAAGGTAAAACTACTGCGATAGTTGGCATGAGTGGTAGCGGTAAAACTACGATTTTGAAGTTGTTATTAAGATTTTACGCTCCTCAAAAAGGAGAAATAATGGTAGGTGATCAATTAGTAAATACTATAGCATTTAAAGCTTGGCGAGCGCAATGTGGAGTGGTGATGCAAGACGGATTTATATTTTCTGACACCATAGAGCGGAATATTGCTGTTGGTGATGAATATCCCGATCAGACTAAATTAAACCACGCGATCAGAGTAGCTAATATCCAAGATTTAATAGCCAGTTTGCCTTTAGGACTCGCTACCAAAATTGGGGCGGAAGGTAATGGAATTAGTCAAGGTCAGCGTCAGCGATTATTGATTGCTCGTGTAGTGTATAAAAATCCTCATTATATTTTTTTTGATGAGGCAACAAATGCCTTGGATGCAAATAATGAACAAATTATTATGGAGAATCTCTCCGAATTTTTTGATGGCAGGACGGTCGTTATTGTTGCGCATCGGCTCAGTACGGTAAAGAATGCAGATAATATTATTTTATTGCACAATGGACAAATTATAGAGCATGGGACACATTGCGAATTGACGGCTCTTAAAGGTGACTATTATAAACTCGTTAAAAATCAATTAGAATTAGGAAGATAATGCCACAAAGTCAAGGCTCTGAAGAGCTGTATTACCGCCATACACAAGAGATGTACAATATAATTACCAAGAATCCATCGTGGATTTTGCGATGGGGTATTATGTTTTTTATTGTCTTAATTTTGGGGATTATAGGATTATGTAGCTTGATTCATTATCCAGAGGTCGTAAAGACTGAGTTAACTATAATCTCTTTAGATTCTTCTGAAAAAAACATCGCAGGCAGGTCAGTCAAAACCACTAAACTAATAGTGAAAGATGGTCAATTTGGTGCAAACAAAGTCATGTTTTTAACGAAACAAGAGAAAGGATATTTTTTGGGTGTGAAGACTATTGGGAAAAATATAGGCTGCAAACTAAAAAAAGGCGACTCGGTAATTATCAAGTTCCACACAGTGCATAACGAACAATCAAAAGCAATAAAAGGAACGATTAGTTCTGTTGAAATTTCTAACCAATACGGTGACTACAGTTCAATTATTAATTTTGTACCGGAGAATTCAATTTATATCAAAGATGGTATGTCCGTCGAAGTTGTTATTTTTTTTAACGATATGTCTATTTTTAAAAAAATAATTTCTAATGTGATGAAAGTTAAGAATTGAAATATTTTAAATAACCTGTATAGGGGAAGCTGATCCTTCGGTCTTATTTTGGCCAGAAATGCCTAGTCAATTTCCAGTGGAATCACTTTACTCATTATCTACGAATTACTGGTCAATTTCAGCGGAATATCCACTTTGGCATACAGTACCTCAATTTTAGGTTAATGTATGGTAGATCATTCAATAGCGCCTGAAAGATAAGGTAGCAAAAGGAAAGAAGCTCGTACTGTAATGGTTAAATAATAAGGCATATAAGGTCTGATTATTAACTACGCTTGCGGTTAATAATTATTCAATTTTTTATTGGCAAGGTCAGTAATTTTCCAAAGTTGGTAATTTAGATTGTATAAAATCTTGAATGACTGACAAGACTTTTCTAATAAGGTTGGCCAGTCAGTATCAAAATTCCATCTTATAACAAATTGGCCAAGCTCAAGGTTACTGTGCTGATAAGTATTCGGAGACATCATTTGTTCCATCTGATACAACATGAATCTTCGAATTATTTGAAAAATAGTGCTGGTCTTGTTCTCGAAAAAAGGCTTTTCCTGTGCGTTAAGTCCTCCACTGCCTATATATTCAAATTTACCAAGATCCTTCAGCGCTAATATAGCTGTCCAAAAGTCATCAGTCATGTATCTAAGATTTTCAGTACAAGTCAGATTCGCTTCGATAAAAAATCCATTCATATCCATCCCCCATTGGAATTCCAAATCAATTTTCTCAGACTTTAGTAATAAATATTGGCTAAATACGTGAAGCGAACATTTTGAAGTATCCCATTGATCTTTAAATCTTCCATAAGTAAAGAAATTACGAGCGATACCCATGAGCAACTCGTTAGTTGCGAAAAAAATCCGCTGGTGCTCCTCCTCATCATAGGTACTTGGCTGGTATTGAGCCGTCAGATGTTCGGATAGTTGCCTCGTCCATATATTAAAATAAGGATGATTGGCAGTTATTAATTTGCTTAAGGTAGTTGTTTCCAATTTAGGCTGAATTAAAATGCAAAGCAAAATAAACAATTGTGAATTAACCTATGTCAAAGAAAAGGTTTCACAACCCTACATTGATTAAAAGCAGCAAAATAAAGATGGCTTTATTTCATCCTATATCCGGATAAAACATTAAATGGATTTGTTATGATTAATTCCTTGAATTTAGATATACTTGTCCTGATCTATTTTCATTAGCAATTACAGTTTATAATTGTAAGAAACCAAGTCCATAGGTCAAAATTAAATATTACATACAGGTCCTTTTTGATTATATCCTTGAATATATATAATAGAGGGGTAATCAATAAGAACTGCCTTATTATAATTTATGGATTCTATTTTTTCTGCGAGTGAACCGAGCCTAGGGTATTTATATCAAGTTAGATACGGTTTAATGCTTATTATATCACAAGCAAACGAAGATGCAAGACTTCTCCTAGAAAAAATTGACGACATAAGTATCGATACACTCAATTCATTACAGGTTTATCAAACCAAATTGCATATTACTTCTGTTGCGAACCTGACAAATGCCAGTACTGATCTTTGGAAAACGTTAAGAGTTTGGAGCGAGGGAATTAAAAGTGGAATGCTAAATCCCTCAACTGATTTATTCAACTTAATCACCACCGCTACGGCATCAACGGATACTATTCCTTACAAACTAAGGCAAAATACCCAGAAAGACAGAGATGTTGATGGAATTTTAACCGGTCTGAAAGATGTTGCTGCTTCTTCAGTGAGTACTACAAATAAACCAGCTTATGATTCTTTTTTAAGCTTATCGGAAGACCAACAAAAAAGTTTAATTAAAAACATCACGGTTATTGACGCTTCCATTGATATTAATGAAGCTAAGGTTCTCATTCTTCATGAAATAAGGCATTATTCACTAAAAAAGGATAGCTTATATGAGCGGTTGGAAGGTTGGTTCATTGGCCAGGCGATATTACATCTACAAGGACTTCGTGATTTTATCACGGCCAAGGAGGTTAGTACTAAAATTTTGGATATTGCGGATGGGTTCAAAAGTGACAACTTACCTAATGATTTTAACATGTCAATTACCGCAGACGAAGCGCAATTGGGCCCTTACAGAAATAAACTTTTTGTTAAACAAATAGAGTTGATTGGATCCGGCCAAAAAGTGATTAACAATGCTATTAGCGACTATCATAGGTCATTCAGTCAAAAGTCAAAATGGCTAAGGGAGGGACTGATTTACCCAGACGATGAAATTACGTATGACAGGCAGTTAAAAGAAGATTGGGAACGAAAATTTTCAATAATTGCGGATAGCGTTAATACAGATGACGACGAGTTACAAAAAACAAAGGGTAAAACTTTTTTTGAAACACATTACATTACGCAATATCCCCAAATACATATTAAAGAGCGCTTTAAAGAACAATATATGGTTACTGGTAGTTGCCACATGCTCGCTGATAAAAAAGAAGTTGGGTGGCACCCGAATTTTGACAACAAACTAACAACCACATAAATGCTACCTGTCTGGAGAAATAGGCCTGAAATTACTGCGAATCTTATTAATCCTGCGTTTTGTAGCGAAATAATAAGAGAATGCGTCGGGGCATTTAAAGGTGAAATAAACGAGAGTCTGCCCTTTTCATTAGCCGTTTTGGTGTTACCATTGGTACTTAATAGTAGGATTAGAGAGCGGTTGCCAAAGTCCAAATCAAATACGATCCATGCCTGGATCAATGGAAATGAAGATTTAAAAATTGGGCTACCTAAGCATATTACGAGATTCTTACCTTTTAGTAGGGAATCTATCATGTTTGGCATTGCACATAACTCCTTGAGTATTGATGAAAAAGGAGGTCTCGATCTTAAAACAAGAAAAGGCAAGCTAAAAGTTGATGATCCAGAAATAAAAAGCTGCATTAGTAAGGCAATTATTTTGGGGAAACTTTTTTCCAAATCAGGAAACTCTTTAACCATTTATTCAATCCTCGGCATCAAACCTTAATCATTTTTCAATGCAAATAAAAAGTTTAGTATTTTATAATAAGGCAGGAGAAAAACGCCTTTTACCATTTGAAATTGGTAAAGTCAATATCATTACAGGAGAATCTAAAACAGGAAAGACTGCTATAATTGACATTGTTAATTATTGTTTGGGCAGTGATGATTGCCGCATATCAGAAGGAATTATTAGAGATACTGTGGAATGGTTTGGGATACTAATTCAACTGGAAACAGAACAGGTGTTCATTGCCCGCCAAAATCCTAACCGACTAAATCAAAGTTCCACACAATATATTTATTTTTCAAATTCGGATGTAGTTTCGATACCAGAATTATCTGAAATAAGTAACAATTCAGACACGGGCACGCTGAAAGACTTTTTCACTAAAAAGATGTTTATTGCCGAGTTTACCAATAGACCAGAAACGGGCACCCGCGACGCCTTAAGTGTTAATTTTAAACATAGCAGATTCTATTCATTCCAACCACAAGATCTAGTTGCTCAACGAAATTTTCTATTTTACAATCAAGCAGACAATTTTTCGGCCCAGGCTATTAAAGATACCCTTCCCTATTTTTTAGGCGTATTACGGGAAGATACAATAAGAATAGAACAAGAAATTGCAGCCAAAAAAAGGGAATTAAATCGTAATGAAAAAGAATTAAAAGAATACGAGCGATTAAAACAAGATGGTAGTAAGAAAATTTTTGAGTTAACAGAAGAAGCGAAACAGCTTAATTTATTAAACTCCGATATCTTAATCACTGACGAAACCCAGGCTATGACAGCTTTAAAAGAAGTGCTTTTATGGGAAACTAATATGATTGAGGTGGCACAGGGAGAAAATGCTAACTTGAAAAAGCTTATTGATGAAAAAAACGATTTATCAAAAGAATTAGGCCTGTTGAATGACGATGTTAAAGCCGTTAAAGCTTTCATAAATCAAACAAGTGATTATTCAACAGAAGCGACGCAACAAAAGGTTAGATTAGAATCCATCAAGCTTTTCGGAGATACTGAAGCCGTACTACACAATTGTCCATTATGCAGTCAAACAATTGAAACTGATATTCCATCAATTTCTGCAATAAATAAATCATTGACAGAATTATCAGCAAATTTGACCACCACCATTGTTGAACAACCCAAATTGGGGCAATACGTAGAGAAATTATCGCTAAGTCAAGAAAACTTAAAGAAGGAAATAGAAATAAGGCAAAACGGTATAAAAGCAATTTATCTTGAGCAAGATGAATCTGTTAGACTAAGAGACGTAAATTTAAGACGTGGCAAAGTAATTGGCAAAGTTTCATTATTTATGGAGAGCTTTCGAGTTGTAGAGGAAGATACCTCTTTACAAAGTAAGATAGAGCTATTGCGCACTCAAATTGCTACGCTTGAGGAATTAGTCAGTTCTGAAGAAAAGGAGAATCGCCTCAATGCTGTCCTAAATCAGATCAATAATCAGATGACAAATTGGGCTTCTGGCCTTGACCTTGAGCATCAGGATGCGCCGATAAGATTTGACATCAAAAAACTTACAATTTTCGCAGATACGCCAACAAAATCTATTGCTTTAAATCATATGGGCAGTGGTGCTAATTGGGTGGCATATCATTTACTCATACATTTTGCGCTGCACAAGCATTTTGTAAAAGCAAAAAGACCTGTTCCTCGGTTTTTAATTTTAGATCAACCATCTCAAATATATTTCCCTCCCGAGCAGGATTTAAATCAGTCCGGAGAAATAACGGCAAGTTCAGATGAGACAGCTGTTAAACAGATGTATGAGTTTATTTTCAGAATAACAAAGGAGCTTGCTCCTGACTTTCAAGTTATTATTATAGACCACGCAAAACTAAATTTCCCTGATTTTACCGACTCTATTACTGAGGAATGGAGAAATGGCCAAAAATTAATTCCGACAAGTTGGATTGCTGACTAAAAAATCACATAACATTTGCAATAATTCAATTATTGCGTTTTTTATAGAGTTAAAGTAGCAAAATCAAGTAATTATATTATTTGAATAGCAAAAATAAATGTTGGATTTGGACATCTTTGGTATAAATATATTATTTTAGTCTGTATAAACGATTTGATTATGACTTGTGAATTATTTCCTGACCCTAATGATTATCCAGAAACGCCCGTAGATCAGCTACAACCATTTACAACTGAATTTCCCGTTATCATTCAAGCATAGCATACATAATAGCACCGCCGATAAATCCGATGCAAATAATCAGTAAAGCTACTTTAAATCGGAAGATACGCTTACCGTTAACACGGTTATTGTAGCCTATTTTATATTGCAGGTTTTTTATTTCATTGAGTTTAAATAGCAGCAGCTTTCTTTCAGGGCTATTGTCATTTTGTAGCATATTATCATGTGCTAAATCTTTTGGTGATCTGCTGTTGCCCATAGTTAACCTAGGCAAAACAATCGTTAACAATAAGAATAGTGATGCCAGGCATAAAAATGTTATGATTTCGAAAAAAAACACTTTGTGAGGGTTTCTTAATTTGGTATCCAGTCCTGCTTCCTTTATTAATAAACCTACTGTCGTCGATGTTAATGGCATCATTAATACAATAACCGCGTACGCCCTATTTGTTGTTTTATCAGCCACATCAAGGGAATATACAAAGGCTTTTTTAGCCTGATTGATAATAAAATCGGCAATCTTATCATCCATTCTTTCTTTGCTTGCAGTCGGCATTTCCCATATAGCCGGCTTCGTTCTTTTTAACACCCGCTTTATTTTTTTTATCATTTTTGCGATATGGTTTCGATCGTGTGAACCTACCAAATTTACTAATTTACAACAAGGCCCTGTCAACATTTGACAGGGCCTCCTAAGACAGTTTGTTCCTTTCTGCAAATTTTATAAATTATCAGGCTTGTATCCGATTCTTGTACGTTGTTTTAAATCCTCCTTTTTATCTAACAATTCATCCATGTATTGAAATATTAGTTCGATGTTTTTGTCATGATTGGCCAGTTTGGTTTTGATATGTTCGATTTCAGTCTTTAAATCGGCATGATCGTAAAGAAGCTGCCTTACGCGAGTGAATACTCGAATAATTTGGATGTTTACGATTATTGCTCTGTCAGTGTTCAATATGCTTGATAACATAGCCACACCTTGTTCAGTAAAGGCGTATGGGGTAGAAGGGCTGAACTTAATATTTCTTGGGAGGTTATCACAAATTGTGATAACCTCTGTCCATTCATTCTTAGTTAATTGGAACATAAAATCTTCGGGAAAGCGTATCAAGTTTCTTTTAACTGACTGTTTTAAGGCTCTTGTTTCAACCTCATATAGTGCGGCAAGGTCGAAATCCAGCATTACCTTTTGATTTCTGATTAAGTATATCTTATTCTGTATGTTACTATCGGATATTAAAATTTGTTCAAGCATGACGGTTAGTTTTATTGGTCTATTATTTATTGGTTGCATTTGGTGCCAATTGACAAGCATTGTTAAATGGCTTAACATTAGAATACTTCTTTTTAAGTTTAGCCATGTCGTTGCTAACTTTTAAATCCAATATCTTAGCATAATGCTGTGTCGTTTTGATATTAGTATGGCCGAGCATTTTGCTAACCGTTTCTATCGGTACGTTATTGGATAGGGTAACTGTTGTGGCAAACGTGTGCCTTGCCAGATGGAACGTCAAGTGTTTAAGAACGTCCGATAGATCAGCTATTTCTTTAAGGTAAGCGTTCATTTTTTGATTGCTTAATACAGGCAATAGCAAGTCTTTATTTTCACATTGCGGATGATCCTGATAGCGGTTTAATATTTCTAAAGCTACAGGGAGCAGCGGTATGCGGGAAGATGTAGCTGTTTTTTGACGGCTGGTAAATATCCATTGCTCGCCATCCATGCCAATGCCAATCTCGTTGCGCTTTAGCTTCTGTACATCGGCATAGGATAAACCGGTGTAACAGCAAAAAACAAAAATATCTCTTACTTGCTTCAGGCGTTCAATCGTAATCTTTTTTGATATCGCAATATTATCAAGCTCCTGCTGCGTAAGAAATGTGCGCTCCTTTGCTTTTGCAGTGGATTTAAAATTGATGAATGGGTTTTGCTTTAGCCAGCCATTAGCAATACAATGGTTAACTATTTTTTTAAGATGCTTAATGTATTTGGCAGCAGATACGCCGGTAATTTTACAATTTGCTTTCAGGTAAAATTCAAAGTCAGTAATAAAAGCATGGTTTAATTGGCTGATCTCTATATCTGTTTTGCCATATTTTTCTTGCAGGAAACCAGTAAGGTGTTTCTCAGATGTGTTATATCCTTTCAATGTATTAGGCTCAAAACCATTTCCGATTAATGCTTTAACTTTAGCATTATGCTCTTTGAATAATTCCATCAGGAAACGGCTTTTTTGGTTCTTCCCTGTGAACTGATTGTGCAAGCTTTCGGTTGTTACCTGCTGGTTTGAATCAATTAATACCTGGTGTGCATTCCGAAGTTTGGTTTGCAGGCTGTCGAGATAGTTGTTAAGTGCCTTAATTTCTTCTTTGGTTCCAATTGCACGTCCCGCATGATTGTTCCATTTGGCCGGATCACAATCGCGTCCTACGGATATATCCGCGCGTTTGCCGCTAACTGTGATGCGCATGTAGATGGGCATTGCACCTCCTTTGTAGTTTTTTTGCTTTCTGATGTAGAAAAGCAGATGGAAATTACTCATAATTACAAGCTTAAAAGTGAAACAAAAGTAAGTTTGTAGCCTGCTTCTATCAAGATGTTCAGTATGTGAACTGGTTGATAATCAATTATTTATGAATAATTCGGTGCGTAGTATTTTTCCATTTAGGTACGCACCGAATTACGCACATTTTTGTTGCGTTTCGTTGCATAATATGGTGTTTTGATGCCAACAAAAAAGGCTGCAAACTTTTGATTTGCAGCCTTTTAGCACCTTTTGGTATTGTTTCTAGTAGCCCTAACGGGAGTTACTTTGAACAAATTGAGGCTATTTTAGCGTTAATTGAACCAATGCTTAAAGATGTTAATCACTAATGGTAGCCTTATTTTGACTGCACATTAATTGAGCATTAATTACTTTACAAATCACTCAACGGATGTTGATTGTAATCGTCAGCATAATAGCAAAATGACTTTTTCTGAAAATCACTCTTCCCTTTTACAAATACAACGCATATCAGGCTGCTAATTGCTTTTCTACTTTAGACAAGAGATAGTCCAAATCGAAAGGTTTGGCTACAAAATCATTTGGTGCACCGGGTAGATGGAGTGATTCAGCTAAGTTATGTGTACCGGAAATCAGAATAACCGGCAAAAAATGAGTCAGGTGATTTTCTTTAATGCTTCTGCATATTATCCGCCCGTCCAAACCGCCAAGCATTACATCCATCAATATCAGATCCGGCTGAAAGTCTTTTATGTCGTCAAAAACCGTATCTCCGCAGTTAAGTGTTTTGATGCGGTAACCGCTATCCAATAAAATTATCGAAAGTATTTCCAGAATATCGTTGTCATCATCAAACACCAGTATCTTTTTGCTCATCTATCGTATAGAATAATTGGATTTATAATAACTACGCTATTATAGTGCCAGTATTTTTTTATTTGTAAATAGTTAGCAATTAGTTTTTTATCGATTTCCCTTTTTTAATTCAGCATCGGCAAATTAAAATAAAATGTTGCACCTTTATTTATTTCGCTTTCCACCCAAACCTTTCCATTGTGCCTTTTAATGATTTCAGCGGATAAGTATAGGCCCAGGCCAAAACCTGAAATGCTGGCTGTATGTGCGTTTTCTATCCGGTAATAACGATCAAATAGTTTCGCCTGGTCGCCCGGTTTAATACCTCTGCCTTCGTCTTTTATACTTACCTGTACCATCCCGCCGACTTCTTTACAGGACAGTTCTATATTGCCGCCTTTTTCAGAATATTTGATAGCGTTTCCCAGGAAGTTATTGATTACCTGGCCAATTTTATCCCGGTCTGCGGTAACAGATAAAGCAGCGCCATGTATTACCTGGATGTTGTGGCTGATACTCACGAGCATGATCTCCTCTATAATTTCATTCATTAAATCGTTCATCTCAAAGGTTTCTTCATTCAGGTAAATTTTTCCTGCCTCGAAACTTGAAGCATTTAAAAAGCCGTTGATCAACGCGGTCATTTTCTTTACCTGGTTTTGCGCTTTCTCCAGCTTTTCCACTCCAAAATCATCATTTGCTTTTTTTGCCCTTGAGGTAAGCAGTTGAACAAAACCCAGCATAGAGGTAAGCGGTGTCCTCAACTCATGACTCACCATGGCGATAAAATCATTTTTCCGGATTTCATCCAATTTATGAACGGTAATATCCAATAGCAGCCCTGTAAAATACCGGGCTTTCCCATCTTTATCAAACGCCAGGTTGCCTATACCTCTTACCCAGCGCAAGTTCCCATCATGGAATCCATGCAGCGGATACTCCACATCGTATTTAGTACCTTCGTCAATTGCTGCGTCTACAGCGTTAGTGACTACAGATTGGTAGTCGGGAACGATCTGTGCAATAGCTGCCTTGTACGACATCTCTTCATGCGGGTGATAACCAAAGATTGTTTTGAGTTGTTTAGACGGGACAAATGCCTTGGTTTGCACATCTATTGACCAGGTACCCATTTCGGTTGATTCGATAGCCATACCCAGTATCATATTACTTACGTTTAGTTCTTGCTGAATGGTCTTTAGTTCCGTAATGTCATTAAAAGTAACTATCGCCCCGTTGGTTTTCTGATCAGATTGTTGCACATAAGGCATCGTCATGATCTGGTACCAGCGGCCGTTATTGGTTTCTATTTCTTTGCTTATTATACTTCCATCAATCAAAACTTTTTTAATGTCATCGATGATGGTTTCAAATTTGATATTGGTAGAAATGTTGCTCAGCGGCCGGCCAATATCTGTTTCCAATAGGTTGATCTGCTTTACCGTACCCGGTGAAAACTTCATCAATTGCAGATCATTATTGATAAATAATTGCCCGTTGACGTTACTCCTGAAATAGTTATTCAGGTCGTCGTTGGTTTCCAGCAGCTCTTTATTTTTTAATTGGTAATCTGAATTAATGGTATGCAACTCCTCGTTTACAGATTCCATCTCTTCATTAGTACTTTGCATCTCCTCATTAGCCGAAATCAGTTCCTCATTAAAGGATTGCATATTTTCATTGGAAGCATCCAGCCGCTCGTAAGCAGAATTGAGCTTTATCTTAAGTTCTTTTAATTCCTCTTCGAGGTTTGCTGTGTATTTATCCTGGTAAATCTTTTCGTCAAATACCTCTTTATTCTTATTCCTCGAGGCCGGGCCTTTGTCTTCTATAAAAGTGACCATTAATAGCTTTTGCTCATTTTTTTGGGGGATCACCGGGATCAGTGCAAGACTTACTTTAATGATCTTTTTGCCGTTTTTAATTTTAATTCCGCCTACGCTGGCTTTAGATCCGGTTTTTAAAACATCCGTGCTCAATGCATTAAAAGCAACGGCTAACGGTTTAGGTAAAAGTTCGATTAAATTTGAATTGAAGCTTTGCTGCAGTAAATACTTTTTAGTATCCCCGTACGATTTGACCACATGGTTACTTTCGTCTATACAAACGGCGAGGTAATCCATTTCCCCGGCCAGTATGGCCTGTAAAGATTCGGACAACTCGCTATTGGTGTGATAAGTGATATCTTCCCGTTGATTTTGAAGAGATGGCCGCTTGATATCCAATAGCTCGGGCAAGGCAAATGCATCAAAACTTACACCGCGTTTAGTCTTCAGGTTCTTATATATCTTCCATTTTTTATTGACCACTTCCAAATCCTTAATAATGGACATCGGGTTTTCACTGGAACCTAAAAATAAATAGCCCTCAATTTTTAACCCGAAAAGCAGCATAGTAAATATTTTCTTTTGCAGCACGGGCGTCATGTAAATCAGCAGGTTCCTGCAACTGATCAGATCCATATTACAATAGGGCGGATTTTTTACGAGGTCATGCTGGGCGAAGATCACCATTTTGCGAATGGAGGGTATTATCCTAAAAGTATCGCCTTCTTTGATAAAGTATTTTTCCAGCCTTTCCGGCGACACATCTTTGGTTATTCCCTGTTGGTAAACCCCTTTTCCGGCATGGGCCAGTGCCGGGCTATCTATATCCGTAGCAAATAGTTTGACCACGATGCTGGCAAACTTACCGGTTAACTGCTCGGCGATCAGCATGGCCATGGAGTAAACTTCTTCGCCTGTGGCGCAGCCCGCCACCCACATTTTTAGTTCCTCCCCCGGTTTAAGCTTTTCCAGTAAACCAGGTAAAATATCATCCTGAATAAAATTAAATGCTGCCGGATCTCTGAAAAATGAAGTGACGCTGATGAGGAAATCTTTACCGAGGGCCTCTAATTCTTCAGGCGATGTTTTTAAGAAATCCAGGTATTTTTCCAGCGAAGTAAAATTATGGTACGCTGCCCGTCTCTTGGTCCTGCGTAGTATGGTGGTTTGCTTATAATCAGAAAAGTCAAGCGGTGATTTTTCTTTGATCAGGGCAATGATAACGGCAAGCACCTTTTCATCCTCCTGGCTTTCCGCTAATAATTCTTCTTCCTGTTTTACATATTCCTCAATAGCGCCGGGCATTGATTCAGGTTCCAGTATAAAATCCACCATACCTGTAGCAATGGCATTGGAAGGCATACTGCCAAAAGCCGAAGTTTCGGGGTTTCGGGCGATCACCATGCCTCCGGATTTCTTTATGTTTTTGATACCCTCTGTACCATCGCGGCCTAAGCCGGAAAGGACAACGCCTATGGCCTTGTTTCCGCATTCTTCAGCCAGTGAATTAAAAAAAGCATCTATAGTAAGGTGCGGACCCGGTATTTTTCCTTTTTCTGTTAGCACCAGTTTGCCATTGCGGATGGTCATAAACTGATCATTGGGAATCAGGTAAATCTCGTTACTTTTTATCGTGACACCGTTTTTTGCTTCTTTTACCACAAGTTTGCTGTGCCGGGCCAATAACTCTACCATGCGGCTTTTAAAGTCAGCGGATAAATGCTGGACGATCACATAAGCAACACCATCTAAGGGCGTATGGTCAAAAAAAGAGTTGATTTCTTCCATGCCTCCGGCGGAAGCGCCGATGGCAATAATATGGTGGGGTTCAGCATTTAACATTTCAGTATTTTAAAGAGCGGCAACGGCAAAAAACCTTCGGGCATGCAAATACCCGTCAATCAAATTTACAACTAAAATTTTGTAAATCAGAAACTTAATAAAGTTCTAAAAGGGGGTTACCTGTCTTCGAACCTGCCGGTTTTTTTGCTAACGATGATCTTATACATAATTAACTCTACTGTCGTGCCAATATCGCTTTCCTCATCTACAAAACCGTGTTCACGGGTAACCGAATCATCGATCATGTATGGCGTAATTCTATCGGTCAGCTTTTGCAAAACTTTTTCTTTTTCGCCCATCTCCGTGATCTCTTCAAATTTTCCCCAGGCTATAACACTTTCCCAGTTGGTGATATCTTTTATATGATCCACCTCAAAACAGACTTCCGGATTTTCACGCATCATATCGATCTTCATACCTTTAGCAGAATGACAAAATATATTCGCGCCGTCATACACATAATTTACCGGAACAATATAAGTGACACCGGCTGAATGGCACCCAATACGGCCAATCAATTGATCTTTTAATAGGGCTTCTATTTGGGTATCGTTTAGTTCTCTTAACATCTTTGCTTTTTTTAATTGTTTATATAGTAAATGGCATTGGCATATCGTGAATGAATTTTTTTATCAGGGATTCACTATACCTAATTGCCTGTTTTCTTTAAATTTTTTGAAATGCGACGGCGTTAAACCGGTGATCTTCTTAAATTGATTAGAAAGATGTGCAACGCTGCTATAATGTAATTTATAGGAGATCTCCGTCAGCGAAAGTTCATCATAAACCAACAACTCTTTTACACGCTCAATTTTATGCATGATAATGTAATGCTCGATATTGATTCCTTCCACCTCTGAAAACAAATTCGCCAGGTAAGTATAATCGTGGTTTAATTTTTCGCTCAGGTAATCAGAGAAGTTGACTTTTGTTGGTTCATCGGCATAATGTATCAGTTCAACGATCACCTTTTTTATCTTTTCTATCAGGATGCTCTTTTTATCATCCAGAAGCTCCAAGCCATATTTTCCCAAGGCAATTTTAAATTCCAGCAGCTGCACATTTGAAATATTTTCCTGGATTTCAACTTCCCCTAATTCGACCGATGTATAATGTAAGGACAACTTTTTAAGTTGTTGTTTCACCACCATCTTGCAGCGGATACATACCATGTTTTTAACGTAAAGTTTCATGCTGTAAGGGGTATTAGAACATTAAATTGATTGCGTATTTGTCGGAAAGTATTACAACGATTCACTCGTTATTAGCGGTAGAATATTATTCTGGAGGAGGATATTTGATTTAAACTGAATTTTTTGCCATAAAGCGTTCATTAAACCTATCCGTGTTATTAGAAGCGATAAAAGGGTTAATAGTTTTAACTAAAACGTTAAATAAAAATACTTTACGTTAAATATCGAATAAGATTACATTCATTATATTAAACCTTACAGGATTAAACACTGCAGCTTTTTTTGTCAACCGAATCCCTCAAAGAAAATCAGGCTACCCCGGCTTTATAGGATGTGTGAAACATGTAACTTATTTAAAAAGTTGTGTAATAATTAAAGCACAAAGGAACCTGACCTTTATGCCATTGAATTTGACATCTCAAAATCCCATTCAATTTGGATGAACCCTTAACAAGCCCTGCTAAATTTGGCGGGGATCATTTTTAAAACCAGTCAATAAAAACACGGATCATGGAAAAAAACACTTCGGACAGCATTGAACTGGAAACAGCAAAAGCACACATTATTGTGGAAATCATCGAATATGTACCCAACTCCGTGGTTATTAAAACGATCATTAAAAAATCAACCGGCAACATCAGTATCATGTCCTTTGACAGCGGTGAAGGGTTAACGGAAAAAACAAGTCCCTTTGACACTTTTGCCCAAATCATCGAAGGAAACGCGGAAATAGTTATCGATAACGTTTCTAATCATCTGGAAGCTGGGATGGGGATAATTATCCCCGCGCACTTGGCTAATTATATCAAACCAAACGGACGTTTCAAAATGATCCAAACCGTTATTAAAAGTGGTTATGAATAGCAAACCGCAAAAGATCAGCACCCTATTCCTGGATATAGGGGGCGTTTTACTTACCGATGGCTGGAACCGTATAGCACGGAAAAAAGCTGCTGTGCATTTTAAACTTGACCATGCTGTGATGGAAGACCGGCACCATATTACTGTGGAAACCTTTGAGTTAGGTAAAATTACAATAGAAGAATACTTAAAAAGGGTTGTCTTTTGCGATGCGCAGGAGTTTACGGTAACCGATTTCAAAGAATTTATGTTTGCCCAATCCGCCGCTCATGCCGAAATGTTATCCCTAGCAACTGAATTAAAAAGGGATTACAATTTGAAAATTGTGATCGTGAGCAATGAAAGCCGTGAACTGAATGAGCACAGGATAAAAACATTCCGGCTTAATGAGCTTTCAGATTGTTTTATTTCCTCCTCGTTTGTGCGCCTGCGTAAACCTGACACCGATATTTTTAAGCTGGCATTGGATATTGCGCAGGTGGCACCCGCGCAAATTGTCTATGTCGATGATCAGCTCATGTTTGTTCAGCTCGCTGAAAGTTTTGGGATAAATAGTATTCATCATACCGATTTTGAATCTACAAGAACCCAGTTAGCATCATTTGGATTGGGCATAAATAATGACAGCCATGGTAAAAATAGCTAAAAACACTGTTCTTACGATCAATGGTGGTTCATCAAGCGTCAAGTTCGCTTTGTATGAAGTTGATTTACGATTAAATAAATTGCTTTCAGGCGAAGTAGAAAATATCGGTCAAAAAAATGCTGTTCTTCGATTTAAAACCAAAGAACAGCATCAACAGCATAAAATTGACATTAAAAATGAAGGCTACGAATCTTCTGCGAACCAACTAATCGACTTGCTTGAAGAGCAGATAGATTTTGAGCAGGTAAAAGGTATTGGACACAGGGTTGTACAAGGATTAGAACACACTAAACCGGAAAAAATAACGGATGAATTGCTGGAAGAACTAAAGAAAATCAGCGGCTACGATCCTGAACATTTACCTGAAGAAATTAAGATGATTGCAATTTTCAGGAAACGCTATCCCGGGCTTGTCCAAATAGCCTGTTTTGATACTTCCTTCCACACTACCATGCCGCCCGTGGCAAAATTACTGGCAATTCCACGCCACTTTCAGGCAAAAGGCATCAAACGTTATGGTTTCCATGGGCTTTCTTATGCCTACCTGGTGGAACAGCTTAACCTGGAAGAATGGAATGAAACGTTGAGAGACAGGGTTATATTAGCCCATTTGGGTAGCGGGGCGAGCCTCGCAGCTGTAAAAGGCGGGAAAAGTATAGATACCAGCATGGGGTTTTCGCCGGCAGCAGGCATCCCCATGGGAACAAGAACCGGTGACCTCGATCCCGGGGTAGCATGGTATTTAATGAAGTCCGAAGCGCTTAGCCCTAAACAATTTAATCACCTTGTCAACCATGAATCCGGGCTGTTGGGTATTTCTGAAACCAGCGCCGATATGAGGGAACTGTTAAAAATACAGGAAACTGACAAGCATGCCGCTGATGCTGTGGAACTATTTTGTTACCAGACCCAAAAATGGATCGGCTCATTTGCCGCAGCCCTTCACGGTTTGGATACGCTGGTATTTTCAGGTGGCATTGGAGAAAATTCACCGGAAGTGCGTGAAAGGATCTGTCATGGCCTGGAATTTTTAGGTATTGAACTGGATAGGGAAAAAAACTATAATAACGAGGCTGTTATTTCTGCCGACATCAGTACCGTGCCTGTTCGTGTCATCCCAACAAATGAAGAATTAATGATAGCAAAGTCGGTTTGCTATATTTTGAACTATAACATTAAAAACTAAATACCCATGGAAACAGAAACACTCAGCCCCGAGGTTGAAATACTATCCCCGGAATTACTTCAAAAAATAAACGCTTACTGGCGCGCAGCTAATTATCTTTCAGTCGGCCAAATCTACCTTTATGATAACCCGTTGCTGAAAGAACCACTGAAGTTATCGCACGTAAAACCGCTTGTAGTGGGCCACTGGGGAACAACACCCGGACAAAACTTCATTTACGTGCATTTGAACCGGGTGATCAAAGCGTATGATCTGAACATGTTTTACGTAGCAGGACCAGGACATGGCGGACCGGCAATTGTGGGCAATGTCTATTTAGAAGGCACATGGACGGATGTTTATCCGAACGTTACCCTTGATGAGGAAGGGTTGAAGAAACTCTTTACGCAGTTTTCATTTCCCGGAGGGATTTCCAGCCACGTTGCACCCACAACACCGGGTTCCATCCATGAAGGCGGCGAATTGGGCTACTCCCTCAGTCATGCTTTCGGGGCAGCATTTGATAACCCAGATTTGATTGTTGCTTGTGTCATTGGTGATGGCGAAGCAGAAACTGGTCCATTGGCTACTGCCTGGCACTCTAATAAGTTTCTAAATCCAATCACTGACGGAACGGTACTGCCCATACTTCACCTAAATGGTTACAAGATTAGTAACCCGACACTGCTGGCAAGGATTGAGCATGAAGAGTTAGAAAAATTCCTGGAGGGCTGCGGCTGGACACCCTATTTTGTTGAAGGGGATGACCCGGACACCATGCACCAGCTAATGGCTGCAACGATGGAAAAAGTAGTTGCACAAATTCACCAGATCAGGGCCGACGCAATAGCAAACGAAACTGCCGGCAGGCCACGCTGGCCAATGATCGTTCTGCATTCACCAAAAGGCTGGACCGGGCCTAAAATGGTTGACGGACTCCATGTTGAGGGAACTTTCAGATCCCACCAGGTTCCGCTTTTGGTAGATGCCAATCATCCTGAACATGTAGCGCAATTGGAAAGCTGGATGAAAAGCTATAAAGCCGAGGAATTATTTGATCAAAACGGTACCCTTATCGCTGAATTAATGGAATTGGCGCCAAAAGGCGACCGAAGAATGGGCTCCAATCCGCATACCAATGGCGGCGTATTGTTACGGGATTTGCGGATGCCCGATTTTCATGAGCATGCCGTAATCGTACCCTCACCGGGTGCGGTTAGTGTTGGTGACACTACGATACTGGGGAAATTCTTGCGTGACGTAGTCAAACTTAACCCGGATAACTTCCGTGTTTTCGGGCCTGATGAAACACTTTCCAATCTATTAGGATCAATTTTTGAAGCCACTAACCGTCAATGGGACGCAAGGGAGGCGGAATATGACGAGTTTCTTGCACCTGAAGGCCGTGTGCTAGACTCACAGCTAAGCGAACACCAGTGTGAAGGCTGGCTGGAAGGCTATCTTTTGACAGGAAGACATGGCCTATTCAACAGCTATGAGGCCTTTATACGCATTGTTGACTCCATGTTCAGCCAGCACGCCAAATGGCTTAAGGTAACAAAAGAACTGCCATGGAGACGCAATATCGCTTCGCTTAATTATTTGCTTGCATCCCATGTCTGGCAACAGGATCACAACGGCTTTACCCACCAGGACCCGGGGTTTCTTGATCATGTGATCAATAAAAAAGCCGACATCGTGCGGGTTTATTTGCCTGCAGATGCCAATTGCCTATTATCGGTTTTTGACCATTGCCTGCGAAGCAGGGATTATGTAAATGTAGTAGTGGCCGGCAAACATGCTTTACCGCAATGGCTGACCATGGATGCGGCAGTTATACATTGTACAGAAGGTATTGGCATATGGCAATGGGCCAGCAATGACCAGGACTCAGAACCAGATGTGGTAATGGGTTGCTGCGGCGATACGCCAACATTAGAAATATTGGCCGCAGTGTCTATTCTTCGTGAGCACCTGCCCGACCTGAAGGTTAGGGTGGTGAATGTTGTCGATCTGATGAAATTGCAGTCAGCCAGCGAACATCCGCATGGGTTGAGTGACCTGGATTATGATTCGCTATTCACGAAAGATAAGCATATCGTGTTCGGCTTTCATGGATACCCTTGGTTAGTTCACCGCTTAACTTACCGAAGAACTAACCGTAACCTGCATGTTAGGGGCTATAAGGAAGAGGGAACCATCACTACACCGTTTGATATGCGTGTGCAGAACGATCTGGACAGGTTCCACCTGGTAATTGATGTGGTTGACCGTGTACCAAATTTAGGCGCAAAGGGGTCGTACCTGAAACAAATAATGAAGGATAAACTAATTGAACATAAACATTTTATTGATATACATGGCGAAGATATGCCGGAGATCCGTAACTGGAAATGGAGTATAACCAGCCATGAATGAGCAGGCGCTTATGGCCACTGCTAAAGCCATGGTAGCCGATGATAAGGGCCTGCTGGCTATGGACGAAAGTAATGGCACCTGTAATAAACGGTTTGCGGCCCTTGGTATCCCGCAGACCGTGGATTATCGCCGGGCTTACCGGGAGCTGATCGTCACCACGCCGGATCTTGGAAAGTACATCAATGGGGTGATCCTTTATGATGAAACGATCCGGCAGCAAAAGAAAGATGGAACATCTTTTATTAAAGTGATACTCGATGCAGGCATCATACCGGGCATAAAAGTGGATATAGGGGCAAAAGACCTGGCGGGGCATCCCGGAGAAAAAGTAACAGAAGGGCTGGATGGATTACGCGACCGCCTTAAGGAATATGCCCTGATGGGCGCCCGTTTTGCAAAATGGCGCGCTGTCATAAGCACTGATGATAGCTTGCCCACCCGTGGCTGTATAGCTGCCAATGCCCAGGCACTGGCACGTTATGCCGCGTTATGCCAGGAAGCAGGACTGGTCCCGGTAATTGAACCGGAAGTATTGATGGATGGCGAACACACTATCCACCAATGTTCAGATGTAACAGAGGAATCTTTACGGGCCGTCTTTAAAGAATTGTTCCTGCAAAATGTCATGCTGG
>Ga0302197_10000543_pt1 | contig 38161 bp, 29 predicted proteins | sample II_Bog_N2_1_FD_193526 | JGI IMG/M metagenome (GOLD analysis project Ga0302197, IMG submission 193526) | Peat permafrost microbial communities from Stordalen Mire near Abisko, Sweden - II_Bog_N2_1 | ecosystem: Environmental > Terrestrial > Soil > Wetlands > Peat | place: Sweden: Abisko... | reverse complement strand
CTTAGCGCAGATGGTTCGTATGCAGGAAGAGATTGGCACAGGCGGCGGCGGTTTCAGATACATTTACGCGGCATTTTTGCAGGAAGCAGATGCTTACTTGCCGGGCAACCAATTGGCAGAAATATCGGTACTGTTTACACAGGCCGGCGATATGTGGCGCACAGCCGCGGTACATGCAGCCGGTATATACAAAGGTCGCATTGGCAGTCAGGAAGATTTTAATAAAATGGGCGATTACCTATTAGAAATTGCTGATTTAGAAGAGGATGCCTTCGGGAATTTAAAAAATATAAAATGGCAGTGAACCCATTCGCGATAGAAGTTGAAAACATGGGTTTCCATTACCCCGGGAACGCCGAAGTTTCCTTTTCGGGCCTTAATTTAAAGGTAGAGAAGGGAGCAAGGTTTGGTTTGTTCGGGCCAAATGGAGCAGGCAAAACCACGCTCATTAGTTTGATGACCGGGTTGCTTACTGCCGATAGCGGCCATGTAAAGCTTTTAGGCCACGAAATGGGTAAGCAAAATAACAACGCCACTAACAGGTTATTTGGTTTTGTGCCACAGGATTTTTCGTTTTACCAGGAATTGAGTCCGGCTGAAAATTTAGAGTTCTTTGGGGCATGGTCGGGTTTAAATAAATCAACCATAAAAAGAAGGACTGACGAATTGCTGAATATATTGGGATTAGAAGAAGTTAGGGATAAACAAGTTCAAAAGTTTTCGGGAGGAATGAAACGTAGGGTTAATTTGGCCATCGGCGTGATCCATAATCCCGAGATTTTGTTTTTAGATGAGCCGACGGTTGGGGTAGATGTACAAACCGGGCATGCCATCGTAAATTACTTACTGGAACTAAATAAAAACGGTACAACTTTAATTTACACCTCACACCAATTAAGCGAAGCAGAGGATTTATGCCAGCAAGTTGCGCTGATTGATGGCGGCAAAATAATAGCTCAGGATAGTTTACACAGCATGCTGAAAGAACATAAACAGGAAAGCCTCGAACATTTGTTCCTAAGCTTAACCGGAAAGGATTACCGGAATTAATGTTTAAACTTTGGTCAACAATAGTAAAGGATGTAAGAGTATTGCTACGCGATATGGTAGGCATATCGCTCATGTTTGTAATGCCGATTATCCTGGTAGTGGTAGTAACCAGCATACAAAACAGCACTTTCAACCTCGTTAACAAAAACAAGCTCTCCCTATTAATTTGTAATAGCGATACCGGGCAGGCCAGTAAGCAGCTAATCAAATCAATAAGCAAAATAGGCATGTTTAAAGTGGCGCTTGTGCCCACAGATAAAAGTGCGCAGCAAATGGCCAATGCCATGCACGATAATGACGCCATGCTGGGGGTGATTATACCATCCAATTTTTCGATTAAGGTAGAAGCAAAATCAAAAAACATAGCTGGAAAAGCTTTAACCAGTTTCGGTTTGGCAGGCGATAGCTCGAAGAAGGTAGGGGACGTGGATCCGCTTACTTTATATTATAATCCCATTTTACAGGAATCCTTAAGGCTATCAGTACAAGGTGGAATTCGCAGTGCTCTGCAATTAGTAGAAAGCCGTGAAACATTGCGAAGTTTATACTTCTCCATAAACGAAAAACAATTACCCGAGAACCTCGAAAACGAAATGCTGAACAATAACACAGCCATCAACGAGATCCCGGTATCAAAAGATGGCACCCGTGCCACACCAAACGCAACCCAGCATAATGTACCTGCATGGACTATCTTCGCGATGTTCTTTGTCATCATGTCATTAGGTGGGAGTGTGGTTAGGGAAAAGATAAGCGGTAGCTTCATCAGGTTAAAAACATTGCCTACCAATTATCTGGTAGGGATATTCTCTAAGCAGATCACTTATTTGGCAGTTACCATGCTGCAGGCAGCGGTTATATTTTCTATGGGGATATGGCTGTTCCCGTTTTTGGGTTTGCCCGCGTTGAATTTACCCTCTGATATATTGGCTTTAATAATTGTTACCGTGATATGCGGTTGGTGCGCGGTTAGCTACTCTATTTGTGTTGGTGTTTTTGCTGATACGCAGGAGCAAGCCAATGGCTTTGGGGCGGTATCTATTGTGATATTGGCTGCTATTGGTGGCTTGATGGTGCCAAGTTTCGCGATGGAAGGCTTTGCTAAAACGGCTGCTAACTTTTCGCCGATGCATTGGGCTTTGCAGGCTTACTACTCATTGTTCCTTGAGGGAGGGAAACTTAAAGACGTGGTAAACAATATTATCCCTTTATTTATTATAACCGTAGTGCTCCAACTAATAACTTTTTGGGGACTTAAAAGAAAAAAATTGATATAATTGCCGCAAATGGAAACTACCGAGCTAAAAGAACAACTGAAAGTACAGATCATAAAATTTTTGAATCTCACCGATTTAACTCCAGCTGATATAGCTGATAACGAGCCATTATTTGGTGAAGGCTTGGGTTTGGATTCTATCGATTCGCTGGAATTGATCGTTCTGTTAAAAAAGGAATACGGAATCGATATTAAAGACCCCCGCGAAGGCCGTAAAGCATTGGTTGACGTAGCCACTATGGCAGATTATATTCAGGCTAATGGAAAGAAGTAATTAACTTACATTTTAACCCATTCTTTCAGATCTGCATCTGAAATATCGCTTTGCTCTGATTTGTCATAAATTGCAATTGCAGTTTATGTTTTGGGTTAAATTTTAGTGAATCGTCGATCGTCGTACCTTCCTGACAAGGCTGATAGGATGTGAATCATTCAATTATGGGAAGGGCAATTTTTAATATTTCTATATAATACAAAAAGCTGTTTTTTAAACTCTTTTCATATTTGTCTATATATTTGTTGTTAGACACCCATGTTGCTATTATTGGGATTGTCAATAAGTCGCCAAATGAAAATTTTCTTTTGGCGGTAGTTACTATCATTTCTAAGTTATATTCCCCTGGTCCATAAAAATATAGAACAATTGTATCGTTTCTTTTAAATTCGACATAATAGGCATAACCTTTTTGAAGAAATGAATTCTGACGAAATTGCATTAACAAAAAAAATTCTTCAACATCTTTTAATGCCTGTAAAAATTCAGGACTTGATTTATCTATCGTTGCCATATTCCTTTGTTTGTGCAAATCCATTTTTTAAAGAGGGGGACATTTAACAAGGCGTGTAAATTGTTTTTCAGATAAGCAGTTATTTCATCGTTATAGCTCATTTAAAAGCTGGTTTGCAGATTTGAGTTTTATTTTTCCTTGTTTAGCTGAAGATACTTCATCGGCAGATTGTTTAAATTCCTGTAAAAATTGGGCTTTAGTAGTTGAAACCAACATCAACGAGTGATATTTACCCTGGTAATGGTTATAAATCAGCACTTTTTTGGGTGAAATTGACCCGAAATTACCATCTTTTACTACTTCCGGAACAATTCCTTTTTTGATGATGTTAGATACCATCCATAACGCGAATGACGACGAGGTTGGATACTCACCACAGAGATGTTTGTAATTAGCAAGCGGCTTGTTTTTGAAAAGTGAACTGCCTAATTCCCTATAAACCTCATCATTTCTGGTATCGCCGTTTTTACCTGTTATTACCAGGTCGATGTCCTCGATACTTAATTCATGAGATTTTAAAAAAGTTGTAATGCCTTCCTCAATAGACTTTGGATTATAAAGCAATTTAAGCCCTGTGAGCTGAGCTAAGTTATTAGGCGACTCTTCGCTGGTTACTAAAAAGAAAGCTGCGCCTTCGCCGCCTATAGTGCCATTGGAACGGGTGTCATAAAGCGATAGGTTTGATAGGGGCCATCTTTTATATAATCCCAAACGGGTTAACACCGTAAAGCTGGCATCTACCATTTCTTCAACCCCGCCGACTAATATGTTATCGGCTTCCTTTTCGTTCAAAAGCATTATCGCATCAAATAGAGCACTTTCAAACGAGATGCCTTTATGTACAAACGTGCTGTTATAATTGTGGCATTTCAGCATTAGTGCTATCTGAGCCGCAACAGTATTATGGGTTGATTGTATGAAAGCTGTCGGTGGCAGCATTTCTTCGTTTTGCTCCACTATGCGCGTTAAAAATGTAACGGTATCAGCCATACAGCCAAATGCTGTTCCTGTTATTACAGCGCCCGGCATGTCAATATCTGCCTGGGTTAAGCAGCTTTTTGCGGCAGCTATACCCATCTTGATCACATGGCTCATGCGCCTGATTTGTTTTGGGTCGATGAATTCTTTATAATCAGGGTCAATTGCCTTTAAGCGGGTGCCGGTTGATTCGACTATATCAGTCAGGAAATCAACCGAATTAAACGTGTTTTGCGGCGATACACAGGCAGACGAGCGGATATATACTTTCATAATTAAATAGCCGAAAATATAAGTGATGTACAATTGCCGCCAAAGCCAAACGAGTTCGACATAACGTGTTTAATATTCTGATCTATCAGTAATTCCTTTACCGGTTCAAAAGGTAGTTCATCCATACGGGTTTCAAAGCGCAGGTTAGGGTATATGAGTTTGTTTTTGATAGCTAACACCGAAAATACAGCCTCAATGCCACCACTTGCACCAAGGGTATGCCCTGTATATGATTTGGTCGAACTCATCGGCGGGTAATCCGGCCCGAACAAGCGTTTTATAGCTGTTCCCTCGGCGCTATCGTTATTGGGTGTTCCTGTGCCGTGCAGGTTAATGTAATCAATGTCAGCAGTTTGCAAACCGCTTTTCTTCAAAGCGCCCTGCATAGCCAGGTAGGAGCCGGTACCATCCGGCGACGATGCAGTTTGATGATAAGCATCGTTGCTGTTATTATAGCCGCTTAGTTTGCAATAAGGTTGTTTATTCAATGTTTCAGCCACTTTTTCAGATGCCAAAACCAAATAGCCTGATCCTTCGCCCAAATTCAATCCTTCGCGGTTCTCATCAAATGGTTTACAAAACCCCTTATCCAGTATCATCAGGGTATTAAACCCATTTAAAGTAAACTTAGTTAGTGAGTCTGTACCGCCCGCGATAACCACATCAAGTACATCATTTTTTATCAATCTGGCACCGTAAAATATCGCGCTGGCAGATGATGAACAAGCGGTGCTAATCGTCGTCATAAAATCGCTTATACCCAATTTATCGGCAACAAGTTCGGTCATACTGCCGCATTCGTGGTCAAATATATCTCGTAATTTACCTTTGCTGTTATCACCCAAAAATTGAACAAAAAAATCTTCGCTCTTATCCATCCCGCCAACCGAGTTTGCTGATACAAAGCCGGTACGTAAGTTATTTAAATCTGGAATGTTAGCATCGGTTAATGCCTCTTTTGCAGCTACCGCACTTAATAAAGTAGTGCGACTAATATTTGCCGGCATATCAGCCATTGCAGCCAGTTCATTATTACTAAGTTTTACCTCGGCAACAGGAAGTTGCTTGCGGTAAATGGTATCCATCATCGTGATGTCTCCCATGCCTGCATGCTCACTTTTAAGCGAAGCAAGGTTCTCGGCAACATTATTACCGATTGCCGAAATTACCCCAACACCTACTATATAAACTGATGAACTCATATTTTATATTCTTTAAAGTACCCATCCTTGGAGGGGGAGGCGATGGTTGCGAAGTGGCAGGGGTGGGTTAAATGTTATGCACAAACACACCACTGCCCCCTCTCAAGAGGGGGATCGCACGACCCATTACCTTAGTTTATTATTATTAAAAATCTTATCCATGTTTTCAGCCGAAAAATCAACTGACTTATCAGTCTTTTTCTTCTCAACCCAAAATAGTACCGCTTTATATTCCTGTTCAAAAACATCAACCCAGCCACAAATACAGCTTTGCATTACATTTTTGTCGAGTAAATAATTTACTTGTTGTGCTATGAATTGGGCGTCAAACTCAGGCTGGATGTATAATGCCTGTTCGCCTTTAAAATTGTTGCGTATACAAATTTCGCCAATAACAATATTCGGCAATGTATACACAAATAACGACGGACTTGCCACATCCTTAATACTTTCCCAATATTTAACATCGTCATCCAAACTACTGTTTGCATTTGCTAATATTACCCCGGTTTCTTCAGGTTGATATTCGTGTTTGTTAAAAGTGTCTTTCAATAGAAATTCAGCAGCCAACCAACCCAGCTTACTTAAATTATCCATCTTATAAAACTTAGGATAAGTTAATTGCAAATGCTGGTATGCGGATAACAGAAAACCCGATAGATCATTTTCGTGAGCAAAAATATTAACACCATCCTTAGCTACGATGCCATTATTTATCGAACAAAAGCCGGTTATATATTTTTCTGTAAGCAATTTGATGTTATTAGATGCCAAAGATATTTATTTACCAAAAATCACCGCAGCATTACAACCACCAAAACCCGATGCTGTTTTTAAAAAGTTATTCGCTTTAAGGCGAATGGGAGCGGTGAAAACGTTTACTTTATCAGGATTAGCCGCTTCCGTAAAACCAATAGTTGGGATAACCAATGCTTGTTTTAATGATTGTATAGAAATGATGGATTCTATTAATCCCGCCGCGCCTAACGTATGCCCGTAAAAACCTTTCAAACTATTTAACGGCACTTTTTGTAAGCCGGATATAGCTATTGCGTTAGCTTCCATCTCGTCGTTATAAACTGTTGCCGTGCCGTGTGCAGAGATAAAATCAATATCACCAGCTGTAAAATTAGCTTCAGTCAAAGCATTTTTTATAGCGTCTGCCAACTCCTGCCCGGTACGCGAAGGGCCTGATATATGGTTGGCATCATTACTCACCGAGCCGCCTTTTACTTTTATATTTTGCGCGTATTTATGATTGGTAGATAAGATGATAGTACCTGCACCCTCGCCTAGGTTCAGGCCATCATGTTCCTTATCAAAAGGCTTACATGGCCCGGCGCTTAATGCTTTGAACGACTCAAAGCCCGACATAATAAATTTCGAGATCACATCCGCACCCGCTACCACCGCATTTTCATATTGATTGGAACGCAATAACCGTGTTGCAGTTACCACACCCAAAACACCCGAAATACAAGCGTTTGAAACCACAATTGGCTGATTTTGAAACCCAAAATGTTCAGCGATAAGTTTAGCTGAGGTAGATAATGAAATTCTATGTTTCAACTCATTGCTGATAGTCTCATTTTCAAGTAAACTGATATTTCCTTTAGTTGAGGATATAACCAGCACCGTTTTTTTATCCCGGACATCTACGCCACTGCCATTCAGCGCATCGGCAATAGAAGCGATTAGCAGCTGCTCAAATTTGGTATAATTATGCTCGTCGGCTTTTACAAACTGTTCATCTTTGTTAAATAAGGAAGCAAAAAAGGGCAGGGGAGATATGGCTGGATCTGAATGTTCCCTCACGCCGGAAATATTCTCTTTTAGCTTCGCGAAGTTTTCGGCAGTTGTTTTGCCTAATGGCGATAAAATATTATCGGCAACAACAAAAACTTCGGGCTCATTTAATGCATTTATACTCATTCACTGATCTTTGCTTACAAACTACAATCCCGCAAAAGCGTTTACGTGGTCGTTGCTTTCTAAAAACTCCTTGATCTTTTTAGCTTCTTTATATTTAGGCTGATCTTCAATAAACTTAGGGAAGATCTCGCGTACGGTATCATATAATGAACGTGACAAAGATGACAACCTGTCCTGGCATTCCAAATAATCTATCGCCTGTAAAATGGTCATCAATTGTATGGCTAATACCTCGAACGAGTTATCTACCACACGTTTGGTCATTAGCGCGGCATTACAGCCCATGCTTACAATGTCCTGGTTATCATTGTTGTTCGGTATGCTGTGCACATACATAGGGAATGATAGCGTTTGGTTTTCAGCGACAGTCGAAGTCGCGGTAAACTGCATGCCCTGCATCCCGAAATTAAACCCTAACACACCCAAATTTACAAATGGAGGTAACTTTTGATTCAACTTGCTATTAAGTAGATAGTTCAACTGTCTTTCGGATAACATCGACAGTTTGGTTATAGCGATTTTTAGTTTATCCATCTCTAACGAAACATAATCTCCGTGGAAATTACCGCCGTGGAAAATATTTTGGTTTAGATGATCGATAACCGGGTTATCATTAACAGAGTTCAACTCATTAACCAGTACTTCTTCAGCCTGCACTATCGTATCGAATATCGGCCCTAAAACCTGTGTTACGCAACGTAATGAGTAATATTCCTGTACTTTATCTTCAAATATTTCCTGATCCAGGTTATCAGGATTATATAAATGCTCCGACCTATCACGGATCATCTTGCTATCCTTCAAAATATCGCGCATCAGCGATGCGATCTTGTTCTGTCCCTTATGACGTTTAACCGCATTCAGTTCCTGCGAATAATGATCGTCAAATGCTTCCACGATCTCATTGATCATCGATGAAAACATCAGCGACCAGTTTAATAATTTCCTTGCCTGTATAACATTCAGCATACCGATCCCGGTCATAGCCGAAGTGCCGTTCAGCACAGCCAAACCTTCGCGGATATGTATAGAAAGCGGTTTAATGCCGAATTTGTTAAATATATCTATAGTTGGGTGAACCTCACCTTCAAAAATTACCTCGCCTTCGCCAATCAAAACCAGTCCTAAATGTGCAAGCTGCACCAAATCGCCGCTGGCACCAACGCCGCCATGCTCATAAATACAAGGACTAATATTTTTATTGATCAACTCCTTCAGCAACTCCACCAAATCCAAATGCACACCAGAATAGGCCAGCATAAAGCTGTTCAAACGGGCAACCATTAAGGCTTTGGATAGCTCGGCGCTCATTAACTTGCCGCTGCCAGATGAGTGGCTGCGGATCAAATTATATTGCAATTGCAGTATGTTTTCCTCGTTAACCTTGTACTGTGCCATTGGCCCAAAACCTGTATTTATACCATAAATAAGCTTATTGGACGAGAACTGTTGCAGGAACTCGAAATTGGTTTTAACCTTTTCTAAAGCAGCCTCGTTAAGGGCTACTTCCTGGTGTTTATAAAGTATTTCAGCGAAATTATCTAATGTAAGGGTGCTTTGTCCAACAAGTATCACGGGCAAAAAAAGTTATTTAATACGAAATTATTAAGGGGTAAATGTATAAAATATCTGCCGTTTAAGTGTGCAGTTTTCAACTTCATCCGCTTTATTGTTGAAAATTGAACCAGCGATGCAGAATACCAAGGTGTATAAAGGTTTCGGCGGGCTTGAAACCTGCTTTCACCAGCACATTTTTTGAGCCGGAATTACCATCATCAGCAATGGCATAAATAGGACTTAGTTTAAGCTGATTGATGCCGTAATCCAAACAGGCTTTAGCCGCTTCGGTAGCGAAGCCTTTGCCCCAATATTTAGGGATCATTCGATAGCCAAGATCGTAGTAATTGATATGTCCGTTAACGGTTTCATTAATAAATTTGAACCCCGTCCAACCAATAAAGTTGTTGGTCTCTTTTTCAATCATCGCCCATCTTCCGATACCATGATCAATATATTGCTGGCGGATAAATTCAATTCTGCCTGGGGTTTCTTCCCGGATCTTCAAAGGTTGATTTCCTAAATATTTATGTACTTGCGGATCAGATTCAAGCTCAAACATTCCATCAATATCATCCGGGCTGATTTCGCGTATAATAAGGCGTTCGGTTTCAATAAACACTTTCATTAAATTAACTCCGCTTATCCACAAACTTAATCGCTTTCCTGCTGGCCTCGCTAAACTGCATTTTTTGTATCGCTTCGGCAGTCACATACTTAATATGCGGACTAACCCGCAACCTTGCCTGCAAATAAGCACGGATGCGGTGGTCAACTTCCTCGCTTAATTCAGAGGGAACCATATAGATCAACACCTGGTCCAAACCGATTTCATCTGATGAAACTTCGATCACAAAATCCAGTATCTCCTCACGCTCATTCAGTAAATCAAACAGGGCAGGAGGGTATAAGGTCGTACCTTTAAATTTAATCATCTGCTTTTTGCGCCCCATAATGGATGATAGGCGTAAACTCGTCCTGCCACAGGCACATGGTTCATCAAAATACATGCACATGTCGCCGGTTTTGTAGCGAAGTAATGGCATACCCTCAACACCGAGTGTAGTAATGGTTACTTCGCCGGGTGTTCCGGGCGCAACTTGCTGGTTATGCTCATCCAACAATTCTACAATAACCAAATCAGGCTGATAATGCCCGCCTTTGCTCTGGCCACATTCCGTAAACGCGGTTTGCATTTCGGTTGAAGCATAAGTGGAGTACAATTTAATATCCCATGCCTCGGTTATTTTCTTGCCTAAAATATTCAGCGAAAAATCAGTATTGCGGATATTCTCTCCAATACAAATCGCTTTTTTAACCGAAGTTTCATTTATATCAATGCCGGTATCCTTCGCGTACTGTATCAGCTTCAAAATAAATGATGGCACCGCCACAATCGCGGTCGGCTTTAACCGCTTAATAGTTTCCCATTGCAGCGATGGTACACCCGGGCCCAAACGGATAATGCCCGCGCCTAATTTGCGTATGCCTAAATAGTAAGCAATACCCGCCATAAACTGCCTGTCGAGGGTTAACATCAATTGGTAAGTATCGTCTTTTGAGCCATCTGCACAACTAAATGAACTGTACTCATTATATGCCAAACGCTGTAAATCATTTTCGGTAAGCGCGATGGTTACCGGGCTGCCCAAAGTGCCTGATGTGGAGGTATATTCAATAACATCCTCAGTAGGCACGCATAAAAAATCGTTATTGCGTTGTTGCAGGTCGTCTTTTGTTGTGGTGGGAATAGTAGCCAGATCATCAATCGTTTTTATAGTTGAAATATCAATATGATGCTTTGCGAATAACTCCTTATAAAAAGGGGAATTTTTAGATAAATAAACTAAAAGCTCCTGTAATTTCTGCTCCTGCATTTCAACTGCCTTGTCTTTTTCTTGTGTAAATATCATTTTTTCTCTACCGCGATGCCATTATTTAGGTGTGATAAGAAGGTTTAAAAATTCCATATCACTTCAAATTTAGTAAAATTGCTGTAAGTGATTACATGTTGAAACATCCACGTGTCTGATTTGTAACGTATATACCTTAAAATATCAATAATGCTAAAAAAGATTTTTATTTACGTTCCGCTCTTTTGCTTCGCGATAATTGCCCAGGCGCAAACCAAACATCGCTACAAAGATATTATATACCAAGGCGTTAGCATTGAAAAAGACCAAAGCTATAACCCTTTAGCATCAAAAGATGATGAAAAAGCTTATTTGTTTGATCTTTACCGCCCAACTGGTGATGATGCCAAAAATCGCCCCTTAATTATTTGGATGCATGGCGGTGGGTTTAAGTTTGGTTCAAAATCGGCGGATGGTGTTGAATTATGGAGCAAAACCTTTGCCCAGCGTGGCTACGTTTGCGCGGATATTAATTATCGCCTGAGCAAAAAAAATCCTTTATTTCATTTTGATGAACTGCAAAAAAGCAGCTATTATGCTGTGCAGGATGCTAAAGCTGCTATTGCTTACTTTACACTGAATGCCAAAAGATATGGTATCGACCCTGATAAGATTATTCTGGCCGGAAACTCTGCAGGAGGGATTATAGCTCTGCAAGCTGCGTACGCTACCAATGCGGAACTGGCCGATATGGCAAAAATAACGGGCGATAGCGCAGCGGTTAATCATCCAAGCCAGCGTGCGCATGTTGCGGCAGTTATAAACTTTTGGGGGGCTATTTATAACTTGGATTGGCTTAAAAATGCGCGGGTACCTATTATAACCTGCCTGGGCAGTAATGACGGTTTAATATTGCCTACGCACAAAAGCGCGCCTTTATATGGAGGCGAGGATATTCATGCCAAGGCAGATGCCTTGGGTATCCCCAATGAATTAAAAGTTTTTGAAGGATATTCCCACGAATTGCAGAAACACTTTGATCCCTTGTTTTCAGGTGGAAAGGGGACAAAAGAACGCTGGTTAGAAGCCGGTCAATTCTCTGCCGATTTTTTGTATGAAAATGTGATTGAGTAAGCGCCTAAAACATTATTCATATTTTAATGTTAACAAACCATCACCTAACGAATTTCAATTTATGAAGTATTTAAAAATCGCTTTAGTTGTTATGTTGCTAATGGGTAGCGTACAGCTTACAAGGGCAAAAGCAGTGGTGTTAACAGCGCCAATAACATTATTACAGCGTTTGCCGCCTCCGCCACCACGCCCGCCATTGCCTTTTTTCCACAGGCATCATTATTACAGGCATCACAGAAGGCATGTACGTATACATATTCATTTACCACCGCCGCCGCCGCGTCCACCATTGCCAAGGTAAAACAAGATATAAAATAGAATAGATAAGCGGGTAGCCATTTAGTTATCCGCTTTTTTGTGCCTTTAATTAATATTGTTGAAATTAATTTTTCCCGTTTACCTCTTTCCTCACAATTGGAGCTACCCTGGTTCCGTAAATCTCAATAGCTTTCAATATATCCTTATGTGGGGTGCGGCCTGTTACCAGTTGCGCTACAAAGCGGGTGTTTTTAAATAACTCATATTGTCCTAATATTTTATCAGCCACATATTGTACATCGCCAACTACTAATGGACCGTCTTTACGCAGATACTCGAACGATTCCCTGTTCATCGGCGACCAGCCCCTATCTTTACCTACCCTGTTCATCAAAACCTCGTACGAAGGATAAAAATCGTTTACCGCTTTGGCCATATCATCGGCTACAAAAAATTGCGATGAAATAGCTAATTGCAATTTGCTCACATCGTGCCCCGCTTTCTCTGCCGATTCCCTGTATAGTTCAACAAAAGGTATAAAATGCTTTGGCGCGCTGCCTAATATGGCAATAATTAGCGGCAAATTCAATCTGCCTGCGCGCTTTGCCGATGCTGGTGTACCGCCTACGCCTATCCATATCGGAATAGATTCCTGCAAAGGGCGCGGGTATACGCCCTGGTTAACTACAGGTGCACGAAATTTTCCTTTCCAGTTCAATATTTCGTGTTTATTAATGTCCAAAAGCATTTCCAGCTTTTCGGTAAACAAGTCATCATAATCATCCAGATCATAGCCAAATAGAGGGTATGATTCAATAAACGAACCACGTCCGGCCACCATTTCGGCGCGACCACCGGAGATCAGGTCGACAGTAGCGAAATTTTGGAAGGTGCGCACCGGATCGGCAGAGCTTAGTACTGTTACAGAGCTTGATAAATGAATATTTTTGGTGATAGATGCCGCGGCGGCCATCATAATTTCAGGAGCCGAAATGACAAAATCAGGGCGGTGATGTTCGCCGAAGGCATATATATCTAAACCAACTTCGTCGGCCAGTTTTACCTCTTCTAATAATTCCTGTACACGCTTGTGCGCGTTTACTGCCTTGCCTGCTAAACCGTCGGGTGTTATCTCACCAAAAGTGCTTATTCCTAATTCCATGCCTCAAAAATAAGTACAAATAGTAGCAATTTATTATCTTTACACAGTGGCAACCCCTAAGAAATCTACACCAAAAAAAAATGCTGCCCGTAAAAAAAACGGGAAGCAGGGTGGCTATTGGAAGTTTTTAATCCTGGTTTTATTGCTCGTTTTACTCTCTCCATTTTACTATGGCTATGTGTTAAAGGTATTTACATCCGGCTGGCAATGGATAAAAGACCGGGGCGAAAACCCACATTACCGCACTTATAAAAGTTTCAATATTCATATTCCATCACAATATACTATTCATGGTATTGATGTTTCTTATGCCCAGGGAATGATAGACTGGCAGAAAGTAAGGGCCATGAATGAAGATAGCGTGCATATTAGTTTTGCTTTTATCAAAGCTACCGAGGGTTTAATAAAAGTAGATCCTTATTTCAGAAGAAACTGGCGCGAAGCACCTAAAAACGGCATTACCTGTGGCGCTTATCATTTTTTAAGGGCGAATAAAAACGGGTTATGGCAAGCCCGGTTTTTTATGCAGACGGTTAGCATGGATAAAGGCGACCTTCCAGCCGTTGTAGATGTTGAAACCTTAGACGGTGCTTCACCCGATGAAATGCGCCTGCAACTTCAGTCATTTCTAACGTACGTAGAGCGTCGAACAAAAGCAAAGCCCATTATCTACACTACACTTAGTTATTACGCTGCTTATTTAGCCAGTTATTTTGATGATTATCCGTTATGGTTAGCACATTATGACCATTCGGACTTATATGTTGACAAAGATCTGCGATGGCAATTCTGGCAGCACTCTGATAAAGCCCGTGTTAATGGCATTAATCATGTAGTTGATTTTGATGCTTTTAAGGGCGATAGTTTAACGTTTAGGTCGATGCTATTACATTAAACTATGGTCATTTCTATTATCCCAATGTCATTTCGACCAGAGGGAGAAATCTTCTCCGCCCAGCAAAGCGAACCTGCAAATAATAGAAGATTTCTCCCTCCGGTCGAAATGACAAGCAAAATTATTATTTACTATTAATCCCATCCATCCAAATATACTTGTCCTCATCCTTCACAGCGCCAGCATGGCTATCAACATCAATCAACATCACCTTAGGCGCATTTATTTGTAAGGTAGGCCAATGAGCCAAACCGCTTCCGTTAGGGTTGCCGTTTTTGATGAAATTAGCAAAGTAGTTTTCCATAGTAGCCGAAACTTTGTAGTCGTCGTCTGTCCAGGCATAAAATTTATTGGTAGCCAAATTACCCAACGCGAATTCAATTTCGGAGGCATGTGATGCGCCAATGGTGTTGCCATCTCTTTTGCCATCAACCATGGCAGGGCGCATGTGCGCGAATAAATATTGATATACAGGTTTCTCGCCTGTCTTAGTCTGCATCTGCGCGAATTTCCAGGTATTGTATGCAATAAAACGGTCGGCAGCAAGGTTTGTGGCAGCTACTTTAACATCGGCATCCGTTGCTGCCGGGTAGTATTTAAAAGCCCCATCAGCATTCTGGCCGTAAATTCTTTGCAAAGCGATTTTGTAATTGCTTACCGTAGCGGAATCATTACCAATCACGCCATGATAATCAACTTCGGCAGAGTTCCAGCCAACTAATAAAGGTACATGCATCTCCAACCCTTCATCAAATATGATTTTAGGTGATTCCGGTAAAAAATAACCATCAATATCACCCGGGAAATGCGAGCCGGCAGAAAGTTTTAATAAAGAATCAGCAGGTATCTTGCGCATATCCTCTAACGAGATAGCGCCTATTTGCTGCGTGAATTTTACACCGATATCTTCGGCCTTGTTTAATGATACCGGTATGGAAGTCCCCAATACAGAGCCACTTTCCGCTATAGCGCCAACAAATAAACCTTTAGAAAGCGGCGAAGCCACCTGCGCGCAAACCGACTCAGATCCGGCAGATTCACCTGCGATAGTCACATGATTAGGGTCGCCACCAAAAGCGGCGATATTTTTTTGTACCCAAAGTAAAGCCGCGTGCTGGTCCATCAAACCATAGTTTCCTGATGATTGATGTTCAGATTCTTTAGTCAGCTCCGGATGAGCGAAAAAGCCAAATATGCCTAACCTATAATTAATAGTAACGGTAACAATTCCTTTTTTAGCAAGGCTCTCACCATCATAACGATATTCAGAGCCATCGCCTGCCATAAAGCCTCCGCCGTAAAAATAAACCAGCACGGGTAGTTTTTCCTTCGCTGTTTTAGCCGGTGTCCAAACATTAAGGTAAAGGCAATCTTCACTTTTGCCCGCGCTGCGAAATTGCATGTCGCTATAAATCGGCGCCTGCATAGCCTGCGGGCCGAAATGATTGGCCTGCCTAACACCTTCCCAATCCAAAGGAGGCTGCGGTTCTTTCCAGCGCAAATCAGCAACAGGTGGCTGAGCGTAGGGGATTCCTTTAAAGGAATGTATCCCGCTTACTTCAACAACGCCCTGTAAAGTGCCGTTTGTTATTTTAACAATAGGGCCATCATTTTGCGCTAATGCGATGTTTGAAATAGCAACCAGTAGCAATATGGCTATTTTTTTCATGGTAGATAATATTAGAGGCTTACACCTTCAAATTTATACGTTTGCTACAGCTCGCAAAGAAAAATATCAAACTATTATCATAAAATGATCGGATAATATCGCTTTTGCTCATGACAAAAAATAACCCCCCCCTCTCCATCGTAGTCGAAGAAGGGGCAAGCGAAGCGATGACTCGGTGAATTGCCAACGTTTTAATACTTTACAAATTCATTCCGCCTGAAACCTCGATACGTTGCCCATTTACCCATTTAGCATCTTCGGTACATAAAAACGAAACTACGCCACCAATATCATCTGGCAAACCAACGCGGCCAAGAGCTGTTACACTTGCTATATAATCGTTTATTTGCTTATTATCGCGAACCGCACCACCGCCAAAGTCAGTTTCAATAGCGCCTGGTGCCACAACGTTTACAGCTATACCGCGTGTGCCTAATTCTTTAGCCATGTATTTGCTGAGGGTTTCAATGCCACCTTTCATGGATGCATAAGCCGCGTATCCCGGGTTTGAGAATCGTGCCAAGCCTGATGACAGGTTCACAATTCTGCCGCCATCATTAATCAAAGGCAATGCTTTTTGGGTTAAAAAGAAAACGCCTTTAAAATGAATATTCATCAATTCATCAAACTGATCTTCGGTAGTTTCGGCAAATGAGGCATGGATGCCGATACCTGCGTTGTTGATTAAAAAGTCGAATTTATCAGCGCCAAAAATATCCTTTAAAACTGTCTTTACCTGCGCAAAGAATGCATCAAATGATTTGGTATCACCCGCGCTCAATTGCAAAGCCGCCGCTTTCTGACCGGCTTTTTCAATCTCAGTGACAACCGAAAGTGCTTCATCTTTTTTGCTGTTGTAAGTTAGTATTACGTTTATCCCTTTTTTTGCCAGGCTTAAAGCCATGTTTTTGCCCAATCCGCGACTGCCGCCTGTTACTAATGCTATTTTGTTTGTACTCATATTATTTGTTTGTGTATTAGGTAATTGAAAATTTAAGAATTTGGTTTTGACAACGATTTTTCGGTGATCTTGCTTAACTGCCCGAAAATGATCCCCGGCGCTAAGCGGCTAAAGATGTATATGATGCGGGCCAAACCCGGATAGATCTCAAATTTATCCTTCATAATGCCTTTGATGGCCACATCAATCAATTTATCGGGTTGCATTAATGATTTGCTGTCCACTTCTCCGGCAAACTTATCGTTTAATGGTGTATTTGCTCCCGGTGCAACTAATTCAAATACCTTGATGTTTGTGTTTTTCAGTTGAACACGCAATGATTTGGTATAAGAGCGTAGCCCTGCCTTGGTAGCCCCATAAACCGGCGCTATCGGGAACGGTACTAACGCCAGTCCTGAGGTCACATTAACAATTGCCGCCGATGGCTGAGATTTCAGGTGAGGTAAAAACGCCTGGATCATCCGAATAGGTCCTGATAGGTTGATGCCGATCTCCCTTACAATGTTATCAAGATCAATAGATTCATCCTGCAAATTGATCTTACGCATCTCCCCGGCATTATTAATGATGATGTTTAGCGAAGGAAATTGTGCAGTTACCTCAGCGCAAAGTTGCTTGATGGCGATAGGATCGCTAACATCACTTTGAAAAGTATGAACCAACGGTAGTTTTTTCTTTGTCAGGTCGAGCTTAGCCTGATCCCTACCGGTAATAATAACCGTATTGCCCATGTCGATTAATCTCGAGGCAAATTCATAACCGAAGCCGCTGGTGCCGCCTGTTATAAGTATAGTGTTGTTTCTGAGTTCCATTTTGTGTCGTTTAAATTAACGATACAAAGATGGGGTGGGAGATGATCATCGAGTTTGCAAACATCAATCCAATGTTTGCAAAATTCAAATCAGGTGGCTTTTACGATCTAAAAGCCACCGGCGCCAATGAGGTTTGTTTCCTAAAGAAATTTGAAAAATGCGCCACCTGCTCAAATCCCAGGCAATAGGCTATCTCTGATATATTCCAGTCGGTTTGCTTCAATAATATCTTGGCTTCCTGCACTACGCGACTGGTGATTATATCCGTAGTAGTCTTCCCTGTATTTTCTTTCAGTACTTTATTCAAATGGTTTACGTGCACCGCTAACCTATCGGCATAATCCTTTGCAGTACGCAACGTTAATTTTTGATGTGGCGAATCAATAGGGAACTGCCGCTCCAGCAACTCAATAAACAAGGATGATACCCTTGCCGATGCCGTATGCGATGGGTAAAGCGCCGTCTCCGGCTGTAGCTTTTGCCCGTAATGAATCAGTTCCATCACATAATTACGTAGCAGATCATATTTATGCGCATAGTCTGACGATAACTCCTTATACATTTTGCTGAAAATGAAGTTAATATCATGCGCGGCCTCATCCGTAAGCTGAAAGATTGGATAGCCACCAGGTTGAAAAATCGGCAGCTCATCCAACATTACACCACTTTTGGAATGCACCAAAAACTCGTGCGTAAATATGCAGAAATAACCATGCTGGTTATGATCCTGCGGTAACCAGTTGTAAGGTATTTTAGGTGTGGCGAACAGTAAAGCATTCTTTTCAATATCAATAACCTTATCCGCGTATTCCGCTTTATTACGCCCACTGATCAGGCTTATCTTGTAATACTCCCGCCGGTTATAGGGCATCGGGCTCGCCGGGTTTTTTCTGAATTTGGCAGCAATGTCATCAACATTAAAAACATTAAAATGCCCTATCTCTTTATTTATCCCTTCGGGGATGAGATTAGCAGTTTCCTTGTAAAACTCTTCGAGCGACGTTGGTTCCATTATGCTGTTGTTTGCAAAAATCAAATATAGGTAATTATTGTTACACAGGCATTTGCATTGCTCATACATTTAATCACTATATTAGACTTTCAGATTCATTATTGCCAATTATGAACAGGAAACATTTTTTATACCTCGGCGGTACTTCGCTGGCAAGTTTGTTATTTGTTAAACACACAAACGCTTTTACTACCACGCATCAGCTTGTTCATTTACCTCAAAAAGTATTTGTTAAACTGGATGATGGTGTACACGAACTGCAATCATCAGATAAACAAACCTGGACTTATAAAGACATAACGGTTAAGCTAAAATATGATGGTAATGCACTGCGTACCGAAGTCCATTCACCAAAAGATCCGCTTTATTCGGTTCAGTTGGAGTGGAGCGTTAAAACAACCGCCTCAGATCTGATTTTGGGTGACGCTTTTGAACGTACCTATGGCGATGTTCGTTTTGAACATCCATCAGATGATCGTATATATCCGTGGTATTACGTCGCCCACAATAGCAATGGAAATACTTACTGCCAGGGCGTAAAAATAGGTTGTAATACAATTTGCTACTGGAAAATAAAGGAAGAAGGCATACGCATTGTAATGGATACCACAAACGGCGGCTCAGGTGTTAAACTGGGCGACCGCGTTTTACATGCAGCGGATATCATCGCCACACAAAATAAACCCGGCGAAAATACTTTTGCCGCAGCCCACCGGTTTTGCGGTATGATGTGCTTAAGCCCAAGGCTACCCAAACAACCTGTTTATGGTATAAACGATTGGTATTTTGCCTACGGTAACAGTTCCTACGATCTCATCATTCAGCATACTACCTTACTCGCTGATCTGGCTACCGATACCAGCAACAGGCCGTTTTCGGTAATAGATGATGGGTGGTCGGCTTATACCAATAAGGAAAAAGGTTATCGCAACGATTATTCTCAACCTAATGATAAGTTTAAGGATATGCACAAGCTTGCAGGCAATATTAACCAGTTGGGCATGCGTGCCGGTTTATGGACGAGGCCCTTAAGTACCAAGTCTGATACTTATCAAAAGTTGCTGGCGCCAACCATTCCGGGTAGGGATGATGTTAACCTGCCAACGCTCGATCCTTCTATCGACGAAAACCTCGATTATATAAAAAGTAATATATCGCTGTACAAACAGTGGGGTTATGAGCTGGTAAAGCACGATTTTAGTAGTTATGATATATTTGGCAGATGGGGCTTTGATATGAAAGATGGTTTAACGGTACCCGGCTGGCAATTTAATGATAACACGAAAACCAATGCCGAGATTATTCTCAATTTATACCGTTCCATTCGCGAAGCGGCAGGCGATATGTACCTGATAGGTTGCAATACCGTGAGCCATTTATCAGCAGGGATATTTGAGATGAATAGGATTGGTGATGATACTAGTGGCACAGAATGGGCACGAACCCGAAAAATGGGTGTAAATACGCTTGGCTTCCGCATGGTACAGCATAACAAATTTTATGCTGCCGATGGCGATTGCGTTGGCCTTACCACCAAAGTGCCCTGGGAAAAAAACAAACAATGGATGACCTTACTTGCCGAAAGTAGCGCCCCGCTAATCATATCAGTTCAACCGGACGCATTAGGCGCCGAACAAAAGCAGCACATTAAACATTGTTTCGCCTTAGCCGCAAAACCACAACCCATAGGCGAGCCTTTAGATTGGCTAACCAACCAATGGCCCCAAAAATGGAAGTTAGATGGTGTGGTAAAAGAGTTTAACTGGAGTTAAATCAAAATTGTCATTCTTCGCTGCACAGAATGAAAAGGAGAACTAATGGGGTCTATTTTACATCAACCTTACGCACATCTGCCGCCTTCTCATCCGTCACAAATCCAACACCATCTTTTACTACAATAGGATAAGCCTTAGGGTTATTAGGGGCACCCGTTCCCTCAAAATCCGTTATCCTCAAATTTTTAAAATGGTTTACCTCAATGCCATTGGTCAGCCACGGCATTCGTGGGTTAGTCCATTGCAATTGGAAATCATTAATGCTTAAGCCGTCAACATTCTCGGCCAGCAAACCCGGGATGTCGCTTTTAAATAAACCATCTTTAACCCGCAAAGTGCCACGTAGGTCAATGTTGCCCCCTGCTAAATCATTCAGCTTACTATCTGTAAATTCAAACCGGATGTGATTAAAAGAGATATCCTGCAACAAGCTTTCACCACTGCCATATAGGAGCATGCCATTCTCGCCCTTACAAATAATATTAGTGAAGGTTACGTGCTTAATCTGTCCCAGTTTAACATGTTCTTTACCACGAATTGCAGATATATGAATCGGTTCCGCGTTACCCCACCAATCGCCAGTGCGTAAATGGGTTTCTATGTAAACATTAGAAATGTTGATATTTTCTAACGAACCCTGATCCCGCAAAAAGATACCGATACCACGTGTTGAATTGGTGATATTAATATTGCTGATCTGCACGTTCTTAACCGTATTCTGATCCAGATAGCCAATCCTGATAGCGCTTGACGACGATTGCAGATTGCAATTGCTCACAATAATATTCTCGGATATATGATGCAAATGCTCAAAGCCAGGTATCTCGAAATGATGGTCGAACCCGGTAATAGCAAAGCAATCATCACCACTACGTATATCGCAATTGTTTACAATAACATTGGTGCAGCTATTAATATCAATACCATCGGCGTTAGGCACCAGCATGCTATTCCAAAGCTTAATGCCATCTACTTTTACCGCGTCACAATCTGCAAAGTGCATACACCAAAACGGGGCATTGGTTATAAAAACATCCTCAATGGTAACCCGTTTGCAATTGCTGAACACAAACATCTGGTAAGGGCGATCATTCGGAACAACCGGCCCGTCACCAATTCCCGACGCCACATGCCTGAAATTATTCCCCTGCCTGCTGTACTGCGTAGTAACGCTATCCAACTTTTTAGCCTTATCCAGCTCCATAAAGTGGTCACTGTTGCCATCAATCTGCCCTTGTCCGGTAATGCTTACATTTTCCGCGTCCTGTGTAAAAAACATGCCAATGTGTATAGGCACATAAGGTGTATCGGGTTTGTAAGGCTCATAATCATTTAAATTGGTGCTGCCCCGCAGTATAGCGCCGCTTTGCAAATACAAATGCACATTACTTTTTAAATGGACGGTACCCATCAAAAATACTCCGGTAGGAACAACTACATCTCCGCCACCATTGGCGTTGCAGGCATCAACAGCAGCTTGTACGGCTTTTGTACTTACAGTATTAACTGCCGCGCCATAATCAACAATATTGTATTGTTTTAGCTGCGCGATACAGGGTGTGCCCATCAGGGCCACTAATGCAGCTATTATAATCTTCTTCATTACGTTAGTTCCGTTTACAACTTACCAGTTCTTGATGGTATAGCGTCTGTTACATAATTAAAGCTTTGCGTTAATCCGCCAACCATTACTTTAAATTCACCTGCTTCAGTAACTGATTTGCTTACATCGTTAATAAATGCCAGGTCTTTTGATGTTAGTTTAAAGGTTACCGTTTGCGTTTCGCCCGGTTTCAAATCTATCTTATCAAAAGCCCTTAAACGTTTAGTATCAGGTGTAATACTGGCGTATTCTTCGCGGCTGTATAATAACACACTCTCTTTTCCCTCACGATCACCGGTGTTTTTTACATCAACAGTTACGATTAACGTTTCACCCTCTTTTAAAGTTGGCTGACTGATTTTAAGATTACTATAGGTGAAAGTAGTATAGCTTAAACCATCACCAAACTCATATAATGGGTTATAACCATGTTTATCATCGCTATTCCCATCCTCAATATTTTTGCGATAATAATTAACCAGCGCGTTTGCATAGCGCGGATAAGTATACGGCAACCTGCCTGATGGATTAGCATCGCCAAACAATATATCAGCCAGCGCGTTACCACCTTCGTTACCCGGTAAATAAGCCATTATGGTAGCGGCAGATTTGTCTTCGATTGGCGTAATAATGCGTGGGCGACCCTCAGTCATTACCAAAATAACAGGCTTACCCGTTGCTGCCAAAGCATTAGCCAAGTCAATTTGTGCCGATGGCAGGTCGAGGGCATCAATATTGCCGGGGTTCTCCGCATAAGAGTTCTCACCCAAACACAATACAATTACATCCGATTTTTTAGCTGCTTTTACCGCGGCATCAATGTCTTCAGGAGCTTCGTAAGATGATCCCGGTTCATAGCTAACATTAGCTTTACCTATTTTTTGCTCAATGGCCTTTAAAATAGTGTTTTTATCTGTAGTGAATTGATTGGTAACATCACCCTGCCAGGTATAGCTCCAGCCGCCGTTTAAAGCACGCATGCTGTTTGCAGCAGGGCCGGTAACAAATACCTTCATATCCTTTTTAAGCGGTAATACATTATTGTTGTTTTTTAACAGGGTGATAGATTCAACAGCCGATTTTAAACTTACCGCCGCAAACTCCGGCGAACCAAATTTTGGATAATCATCCGGGTTGCCAACAGGGTGCTCAAATATACCCACCATGTACTTCATTTTTAAAATACGCCTAACCGATTCATCAATGCGGCTCACAGGTACTTTACCCTCTTTAACCAATTGCTTCAACAGGTCATAAAAAGTATAATCCAACGGCACCATGCTCATATCAATACCAGCGTTTATAGCTATTAAAACCGCGTCTTTTTGCGTTGCCGCGATATGGTGACGAGTATTTAAATATTTTATATCCATCCAATCGGTAACAATAACGCCTTTAAAGCCTAATTCGCCACGCAAAACATCGGTCAGCAAATAATGGCTTGAGTGCACCGGTACGCCGTTGATCTCCGATGAATTTACCATAACCGACATCGCACCCGCATTTACAGCAGCCCTAAACGACGGTAAAAAGTATTCACGCATATAACGATCAGGTATCCAGGCTGGGGTGCGGTCCTTACCATCTAACGGGAAGCTGTAACCCAAATAATGTTTCATGCACGATGCTACATTATATTTGCTGCCCGGATCATTACCCTGGTAACCTCTCACTACCGATGCACCCATAGTTTTTGCCAGATAAGGATCTTCGCCAAAAGTTTCATAAATACGCGGCCAAAGCGGGTTCCTGCCTAAATCCAACACCGGCGAAAAATCCCATGGGATATAGCTTGCACGGGTTTCATAAGCTGTTATAGCGCCTTCGCGTTTAGCAAGTTCAGGGTTAAAAGTTGCCGCCATTCCTATTTCCTGCGGGAAAAGCGTGCTGCCCTGTACATAGTTTTGTCCGTGCATAGCATCAATGCCATAAAGCACGGGTATTTTCAACCGGGTTTGTGCCGCAGCGTTCTGTATATCGCTAATAATCTTATACCAATGCTCGCGGGTAAATGCAGGGCCGCTTACGTTTAATATCGAACCTACGTGGTATTTTTCGAGTGCTTCTTTGATTTTATCTGCATCAATCTGTACGGGTTGAGTAGCTGCGCCATTTGCTGTTTGCAAAACAACGTCTAACGTAACCTGCGTCATTTGGCCTATCTTTTCATCAATGGTCATTTTGGCAAGCAGGGCATCAACTTTTTTGTCAATATCGCTTTCAGCGGGTTTGTGTTGTGCATTACTGTATATTGCGCAAAATAAAATTGCAGCGATCAAAACTATTCGTTTCATAAGGATTGTAAGGTGTAATTGGGTTATAAATGCTCTAACAGCAAGTTGCTAATATATGCTGATGGTTAAATATTATCAGTAAAATGGTAAAATAGTGTCAATAAATGCGATAAAACTATCGGTCTGTAAAAAACTTTAAATCTATATTTCAGCCACGTAATAACACCCTATTTTAAACGACTATATTACTTAAAAATAGGCTTTTAGCTTTATACTAATGAAAAAAAATATAACATCTACACTAACATTTGCCTTCTGCTTTCTGCTGTGCTTAAACCTATCCGCGCAGAAAAATAGTATCACCCAGGTTAAACTAACTGATTTCGACTTACAATCAGAATATTTAGTGACGGATGCAGGCAGTATAATATCTACACCAAATTACAAATCAAGCATTTACTGGTTCCCGGTTAAGGTGCCATCAACGGTACTTACTGGTTTGGTAGCCAATAAAATATATCCGTCGCCATATTTAGGGTTGAATAATATGCTGATACCCGATGCATCTGATAAATTCAACAAAGAATATAACCTGGAGCAATACAGCTTTATCCCGAATCAACCCAACCCATGGAAAAAACCATATTGGTACCGCACAACATTTAAAGTAGCCGCAAGGGATAAAGGGAAAGTTTTTCAACTGATATTTAAAGGGATAAACTACCGCGCTGCTGTATGGGTGAATGGTAAACAAATTACCGATTCTACACAAATGGTTGGCATGTTTGCCGAATACAGTTTAGATGTAAGCAAAGAAATTATTGCCGGCGGCGAAAATGCTTTAGCTGTAAAAATCTACCCGTTAGATGAAGCCGGATTCCCGGATAAAGAGCAGTTGGAAGCCATGGGCCCGTTTTATTTAAACGGTGGCCCGACAGGGGATATTGGCAAAAACGTTACCATGCTTTGCTCAGTTGGATGGGATTGGATCCCGCCTGTGCGCGACCGTAATATGGGTATTTGGCAACCGGTTTACCTGCGTACATCAGGCGCGGTAACAATAGGTCATCCACAATTAAAAACTGATCTGCCTAATTTGCCTGATACAAGCATTGCCAAATTAGCACTGAATTTAACGCTGACCAATCATACCGATATTGCTAAAAATGGTACTCTTAGTGTAAGCATCAAACCCGAAAATTTTATTGGCGCTGACGTACAGTTTAGTAAAGGCGTAGGTGTTAATTCAAACTCCTTTAAACAGGTAGGTTTTACTGCTGATGAAGTGAGCCAGCTAATCATTCATCAACCGAAACTATGGTGGCCGAATGGTTACGGAAGGGCAAACCTTTACCGCATCAACCTAAAATATACCGATAATAATGGCGTAAGCGATGATACTACTTTTGTATTTGGCATACGCACTGTTGGTTCAACCGCGACAGATGTAAACGGCTATATACGCCGTGATTTTTACGTGAATGGCAAACGCGTGCATTTAGTTGGTGGTGCCTGGGTTCCTGATATGATGGTGAACCGTGATTCTGCACGCTATGATTACGAAATGCACCTATGCAAAAATGCCAATGTAAATTTAGTGCGTATTTGGGGTGGTGGAGTTACCCCGCCTGATGCGTTTTGGGATGCTGCAGACCGTTACGGATTGATGGTATGGTCGGACTTTTGGGTTACGGGTGATACGCAAGGCGAATTCAAAGGCTCGCCTGATTGGCCGTTGGAAGGAAATGTGTTTGTAAAGAACGTGATCAGCACTATTTACCGTGTACGTAACCACCCAAGCTTATTGGTTTGGACAGGCGGTAATGAAGGTCACGCCCGCAAAGAGTTATATTACGCTATGCGCGATAATGTGATCGCGATGGATGGCACCCGTCCGTTTATTCCGTGTTCATCTGGTTTTGCCAAACTGCCTGCGGGGTGGGAAGGGGCATACCCTGATAATAAATCATCAGGCGTTTATAGCGGTGGCCCTTATGCATGGAAAGATCCTAAAGAATATTATAAATTGGCAGATGCCGGTAAGGATTGGGTATTTAAAGATGAAACCGGCATTCCATCACAACCACCATATAACACCCTGGCGAAAGTAATTACCAATTTAACCTGGGACACCAAATTGCCTTTCCCGCTCAACAATACATGGGGTTACCATGATGCCTGTACAGGTGCTGCTAAGTATGACGAGTACTATAGTGACATGGTAAGCCGTTACGGGCAACCTACCACAATGGTTGGGTTTTCCGATAAAATGCAGTTGATGAATTACACCGGTTACCAGGGTATTTTTGAAGCTGACGGCCACAAGCTAAACGAAACCGGGGGTGTAATGCTTTGGAAACTAAATTCGGCGCTGCCAAGTGTAGTATGGCAGATTTACGATTGGTATTTAGAGCCAAACGCAGGTTATTACGCTATGCAAAACGCAGTTGAACCTATCCACATTCAGTTTAATCAGGATGATTCAACTATAATGGTCATCAATCGAACCCTTAAAGGCACAGGCAATTTAACCGCGCAGGCTGATGTTTACTCGCTTAATAGTAAATCTCTGTATCACCGTTCGGCAAGTGTGAATTTATCCTCAACAGGCACCACTTCGGTAATGCCATTAAAAGCTGTTTTGGGCGATACTAAAGTGTTTTGTTTTGTTGTGCTGAAGTTAACCAATGCATCGGGAAAAGTAGTATCACGCAATACCTATTGGATGGCTGCAAATAACGATTATAAGCAATTAAATAATATGGATAATGCAAGTCTTAGCACAGAGATAATTAAGGCTGAGAAAGGCTATAAAGAGGATAAATACACCTTGCAAATTACCAATAGCAGTAAACGGATCGCGTTCTTCATCCGCCCGCAATTAATGGTTAAAGGCGAAGAGGTAATGCCATCGTATTGGTCGGCAAACTATTTCAGTCTTGCACCGGGCGAAAGCACAACCGTAACGGTAAGCGCCCCAACAGATAAATTAGGCAGTGAAAAGCCGAGTGTTTTAGTTAGCGGGTGGAATATGAAGGAGCAGGATGTTAAGTTGCCATAATAAGAATATTGTCTAAATACCATTTTTGTTAACTCAGTCAGACTTCCGAAGTTTTTGAAACTTCGGAAGTCTTTAACAATTTTAACTGTACCAAACTGTTTCATTCTGAATTTCTAACATGCGTAAATGCCCATCTTTTCAAGCAAAATTTGGGCAAAAAACGATAAAAATTAGTTGTTTTTGGGCATAATTTGGCTTGAAAATGCGTTTTTTCGGGCTAATATGAGCAATAAAACGCACAGAAATGGAGTTAATAACGGCCTTTTTGTAGGTTTTTAGGGCGTTTTTAGGGTAAAAAGTGTACCAAATGTACCAACTGTGCCATGTGTATTTGTGGTACACTCGCGTTATTTACGTACCTGTTACCAATTCTCCAACTGCTTCAAATATCCCGAAAGCTGCTGAGCAATCAACTGATGCTGCGCCATATCCGGATGAGTGCCACAACCATTATTATATCCTCCCGGGAAAAAGAAATGAGATACCCTTAGGTCGCCTGAATTATTCATGTACTGTTGGATGCTTGTAATATAATTCTTAAGCATCTCTGTTAATTCAATGTTGCCCATAGGGCTGTTCAGGCAAACAATATCCGCTTTAGGGTAATGTGTCCTGATTTGTTTGATAAAGCTTACATAAGCACTGCAAAAAGCCACAGAATCCTGTTTTCCATCATTCTGTCCAAGGCAAATGGTAACTACATCGGGCGTGTATTTGCTGAAGTTCCATTGGATACTATCGGCCCGTAAATTTACTTTATCAAAAACCTGTGGCATAAGTATATTCATGTTGCAGCAGCTATGGATAAGGCCAATGCCCGATACCGCGGTTACCTGCCATTCAGCATCAAGCATACGTGCAGTACTTGGCCCGTAGCTCATATAAGCATTGTGCTGATCGTACCATTTGCCCTGATCGCATTTAACGCTTGAAACATCCATGCTCGAACCGCAGGTTATCGAGTCACCAATGAATTCAATTTTCCTTTTAGGTTGTTTCAGGGGTAATAACTCTTCACATTTCATCCCCACAAACTCAATGTAGCCTATACCTGATTCCGTATCCTTACAAATAGTAACGGTATGCGAACCGGAAGAAAGGTTGCTGGCAACTAATAATTGGCTGGTTTTTCCGGTAGTTTGTATCCTGATAGGGGGATTGTTATCAATAACAATCTCCAAATAATTGTGCGTTACGCCGTAAAGCGTCTCATCGTTAACTGTGATCTCAAGCGAAGTGCCTTTAAACTTTGCATGTACATATACGCCCGGATTCCAAAAACGTGGTGCTAATGGATTCTCAAAATCAACCCGGCCAACATATTTAATATTAGGGTTATTGGCAGCAAAAAATGTTAACTCTTTATGTTTTAATGGCTTCGCGATAGCGCAAAATGTGGTGAGAAGGGCAATTGATAAACAAAAAAGGTATTTCATTTAATATTATTGATTTGGCAGGATATATTTACCATACACCGCTAAAGGTGTTAAACGATTTTGGAATAGGGTGTAATCATCTTTAGCAAATTTCACAAAATCATCAGCACTAACCTGCCCCGGATAAGGCGCATAAAAATGCGTTGTTTTCCAGTTGCGCCAAACTAACAAAAATGATGTTTGTGGATATTTTTTCAATTCAGGCAATAACACGCTGGTCCAAAAATCAGCTTGTGGTATACCCTCATATCCGGTTTCGGCAAGGCAGGCCAATTTGTGGTGCTCTTTGGCTATTTCCAGTTGTAAGCCCATTCGTTTATCCAGGTTATAGGCATAATCCTTTACGCTGTTATAAACGTAATTATCAAAACCTATAACATCTACATAATCGTCGCCGGGGTATCTTGCTAAAAAGTCTTCTTTGGTATTAAAATCAGCCACTGAGTACACAATCAATAAGTTATGCAGTTTTTTGGTATTGCGTAAATAATCAATAGTAAAGCGCCATAAGGCCTTGAATTCATCCGGTGTGCAATCATTTCTACCCCACCAAAACCAATTTCCTGTTAGTTCATGAAAAGGCCTGAAAAGGAAAGGTATAGCTTCGCCATCCGGCCCTTTTAATGTGTGGGCATATTCAGCAATATTGTCTAAATACTTAACATAAACATCATGGTGAGAGCCGCCCGGAATAATATCCGCCACGCTATTATGCGTAGTATCCCATGCTGATTTCCCGTTAGATGGGTTATCCATGTGCCAGCAAAATTCATTAATGCCGCCACGATCATAAGCTTCTCTTACCAGTTTACGCTGGCGTTTAAAGGGATGTCCGTTAATGTCGCTATCGCGCTTGTGTTCCATCCTGGCAAAATCCCATTCGTACAAACCGGGGTAGGAGCCTGCAACACTCTTTACATCCGAACGGTTATCCTGATCCTGCCAGCCTACGCCATAAGCAGTATCATCATGATGGCCGAATAATGTTCCTGCACCTACCAAACGTTGCATGCTACTATAAAGCTGTACAGTTTCATAAGTGGCCAGTTTATCACTTGGCGCATATAATTGCTGTGCAAAACCCGCCGAGCTGCACAACAATACCGACAGTAGGATGAGAAGCTTTTTCATTAGTTTACTTTACTCAATTTAAGCATAAGTACTTCGTGCGAGCCAATGGTTTGCTTTAACGGTTTATTGGTTGTGCCGATGTTCTTTTTAGCCCACAAATCACGCAATACATACGTGTTTTTATTAAAGTCGATATCTAGTTTTGATACGGTATCGGTAATTAAATGTTCTTTCCAGTCGAAGTTGATATTTTGCTGGCGCGATGAACGGTTTAAAAAGCAAACCGCCAGGCTGTTATCTTTCAACGCTTTTACAAATATCTCTATGCCGTCAAATGAGTAATACTTAAAGCACTCCATACCCAACGAATCTTGGTTTACCGAGATTACTTCTTTATTGGTTAGGACAGATATGGTTTGTGGCGACATCTTGCGCAGGTCATTTCCCGAAATCAGTGGCGCAGCAAGCATACACCATAACGAGAAGTGCGCTTTATCCTCAGCGTAAGTCATGCCATTGCCAACCTCCAACATATCCGGATCATTCCAATGGCCCGGGCCTGCATATTGCCTAATATGATCTTGAAGATCTAAAATGTGCAAAACTCCGAATGATGTCCAGTTGCCGTTGTTTAAATCCTGCGCAAATCCTGCATGAATATCAGTAGTAGTACGCCAAAGCTGGCCCACATTTTTTGCCCATAACCATGGCCCGTGATTGCCCCATTCGCAAAGACTAAAAATCATCGGTCTACCTGCCGCCCGGATGGCCCTGCTCATAGTCAAATAAGCATCACGTGCATTTATACTATCGGTGTTGCACCAGTCGTATTTTAAGTAATCAACGCCCCATGAAGCATATAAACGGGCATCCTGGTATTCATAGCCATGTGTTCCCGGGTAACCGGCGCAGGTATGTGTACCCGCGCAATTATAAATACCAAATTTTAACCCTTTGGAATGTACATAATCAGCAAAAGCTTTCATCCCGCTTGGGAATTTTTTAGGATCAGCAACTAAACTGCCGTTGCTATCTCTTTGCATTGCCATCCAACCATCATCCAACACAAAATAGGTGTACCCTGCATCGCGCATGCCAGACGATACATAGGCATCAACCATATCACGTAGCATTTGCTCGTTAATGTTGGTTTGAAACGTGTTCCAGCTATTCCAACCCATTGGTGGGGTTTGCGCCAGTTCTTCAAACTTTTGGGCGAATAAATTACTACTGCTAAAACAGCAGATCGCGAAAATTAATAGTTTATAAAACGTAGATTTCATATTGTTGTTATTTTTTGTCAGCAACTAAAAATACAGCTCCGTTAGCAGATACGGTAACAGTTATGCCACCATTTATACTCGCTACATTTGCCGGGATGGTTTTATAATTTGTAGGGCCACCTGAAATGCCTGTTGGCCCAATTCCATTTACATATACTTTATGTGAAAAAGGAGGGTTATCGGTTCCGCCATTTAATGTGTAATAATAGTAATTATTTCCTGATGCAAAGTTTAGAAGATGGATTGTTACAACATGGTTAACAGTTCCTTTGTTTACCAAAATAACCCCGGCCTCACCAGATTTGTATGATGAGCCATAGCTTACAATATCAGCATTGGTGGTTGTTGATGTTACTAAGTGGTCGCCTATGTAATTTTGAAAAAAGTACATGTAATAAAATGCGGGGCGTGGGTTCCATGCAGGTGCATTTGGCTCAGCATCTTCGTTTGGGATTGAATTATTAAACATTCCCATATCGTCACCATTGGCATATCCATTTGCTAAATCCCAACGGCACGCCATACTGATCTGATCTTTCAATGCTTCACCCAGTGTCATAACCGCATGTAAACCTGAAATATTTGATACCATTTGTGATGATCCGATAGCCCCAATATTCCACTCGTCCATTGCCACCGGTTTTTGTGTAGCACCGGCTGCCTTTGCTGAAGATCTTACCCAGCTCATCATTGAGCTTGTACCGGGAATAGGAGTGCCCGAAATTTCATCTACAGTTGAATTTTCCTTGTATGGAGTGTAATAATTGTGCACAACAAAAAAGTCTGCACTGTTTTTTTCTGCAGTAAAAACTTTACTATTCCAATTACTCACCGTACTGTTGAGGGCTCCATTTTGATCATCTTTACTACTAATTACGATGCCTATTTTTATGCCTGTGTTGCCAACCTGTTTAGCAGCTGTACGCATCGAATCGGCAAATATTTTAAAATGATTACCATAAGTTGTGCCATCCTGTATTTGTACCTGCCCATCTTTGTTTTGGGTCTTATCAATGCAATAGCCGGCTTCCCATGTGCCATTTATTTCGTTACCTACTTCCCAGTAGGTTGTACGGCCTTTGTCATACCTAACCCAATCAGCAGCCAAATGCGCGGCTGCAGCAACAGGATTTGCACTTAGTCCATACCGGGCATATCCATAGTTAACCGTAATTAACCCTGTGCTTTTGGTTTGTTTTAAGGTCGAATAGTAACCATCAACCGTCATTGTTGTAGATGACCAATTGTCACCCAACCAATAGTATGCCGTCGATGCAGTGCCATTCTGGTCTAAAAGTTGTGCCGGTACATCTGCCGGTGCCGTACTCGATTGGTTCCAGAAATAAATATCTGACAAACTACCACCCGGAAACCTCAGGATTTTAGGTGATAAACTATTAATATTATTAATTAATACGGGTACAGTTGAAATGGGACCCATATATGGGTTGGTATTATTACCATATTCTAAATTTGATACCTTGGTTATTTCCTTACTTATATCAACTGTAACAATAATTGCTCCGTTTGCAGAAGGTTTTGTTGCCGCCGTTGTGGATGGTGCAATCCATCTTTTGGCTTGCCAGTTATTTAAAAAGAAGCCTTGTGTACTGGCAACTGCTGGCTCTTTTGGAGCTATTATAGGAACATTGGCTGTATCTGTTTTAATGCTATTCCTACTATTATTGTTTGATGAACCATTATTTTTACAAGCCTGCAGTATCATGCCGCATCCCGCTATAATTAAAAACATTTTGTAGGAAAGTCTCATTAGTTTATTGGCTTATCCGTTTAATCTCCATATATAACTGGTATAAAAGGTAGCTCTCATTTTTTTATTTTTTATCTGCAACTAAAAATATAGCCGAATATGCTGGTATGCTTACGGTGATCCCACCAGATATGCTGGCAGTACTCGCCGGAATGGTAGCATAATTTGATGGCCCGCCTGTGCTTGTTGCAGGGCCCAAGCCGTTTACATAAACCTTGTGCGAAAACGGAGCATTATCAGTACCACCCGTTAGTGTATAATAATAGTAGTTAGGCCCCGCCGCAAAGTTTCTAAAGTTGACAGTTACCACGCGATTGCCGGTACCTGTATTTACTAAAATAACACCTGCCTGCCCCGAACTATACGACGAACCATAAGCTGATATATCCGCATTGCTTGATGCTGTCGTCAATAAATGGTCACCAATAAAATTTTGGAAAAAGTACATATAATAAAACGCGGGTCTTGGGTTCCATGCAGGTGCGCCCGGTTCAGCTCCCTGGTAGGGTGCTGAGTTATTAAACATGCCCATATCATCGCCATTATCATATGAGTTTGCCAAATCCCAACGACTTGTCATACTAATCTGGTTTTTTAATGCTTCGCCCAGCGTCATTACCGCATGCAGACCGGCTATGTTTGATACCATTTGCGATGATCCGGTCGATTGGATGTTCCACTCATCCATGGCAACCGGTAACTGAGTAACCCCCGCAGTCGCTACTGATGATTTTATCCATGCCATCATTTGGCTTGTACCCGGAGCTGGGGTTCCTAAAATTACAGCGGCCGTTGAATTTTGGTTATAAGGAGTATAGTAATTGTGTACGACAAAAAAGTCAGCAGTATTGCCTTCGGCTTTTAAAACATTGCTGTTCCAGTTACTCACTTGCCCTTCACTGGCACCGTTTTGATCATTTGCGCCGTCAATTACAACACCTATTTTTATGCCCGTATTGCCAACTTCTGCCGCGGCGGCGCGCATCGAATCAGCAAAAATCTTAAGGTGGTTACCATAAGTAGTCCCATCCTGTATTTGTGGCTGACCGTCTTTGTTTTGGGTTTGATCAATGCGGTAACCGGCCTCCCACTCTCCATATATTTCGTTGCCCACTTCCCAATAAGTTGTACGGCCTTTATCATATCTAACCCAATTAGCAGCATAATGCGCGGCAGTTGCTACCGGGTTAGCGCTTGTTCCATATCGGGCGTAACCATAATTTACCGTAATTAAGCCGGTGCTTTTTGTTTGTTGTAGGGTTGAATAGTAATCATCAACCGTCATAGTTGTTGACGATGAGCTGTTACCTAGCCAATAATATGCCACCGAAGCAGTACCATTATTGTCTAAAAGTTGTGCAGGTGCATCAGCAGGAGCGGTAGTGGACTGATCCCAAAAATAAACATCCGACAAACTGCCACCCGGAAACCTAAGTATTTTAGGTGATAAACTACTGATGTTATTAATTAATACGGGTACGGTTGAAATTTGGCCCATAAAAGGGTTGGTGTTATTACCATACTCTAAGTTAGATACCTTGGTTATCTCTTTACTTACATCAACCGTAACAATAATCGCCCCACTTGCTGATGGTTTTTCCGCCGCTTTTGTTGACGGTGCTACCCATGTCTTGGCCTGCCAGTTATCCAAAAAGAAGCCCTGTGTGTTAGCAATAGTGGGTTCGGTTGGCGGAGTTATGGTTGTTGGTATTGTATCAGTTGTTCCACCACCATTTGTTGAACCACTCTTTTTACAAGCCTGCAGTAAAATACCGCATCCGGCTATAAGTAAACATGTCTTGTTAAAAGTTTTCATAAGTTTATATGCTAATCCGTTTAATAATTTCCATGCATGCGCGGCTGTTGTGGTAAGGGCATTTCCAAATACCAGCTTTATCTTCACTTTTCATTATTTCGCCATTCTCATCCCTTCCCCAAAGCCACTCGCCATTTTTTCTGTCTAATATTTTAGCTTTAATGTATTGCCAGTTTTTCTTAACTATGGCCATATATTTTTCATCGCCTGTAATTTGCCAGGTATTATAAAAGCCAACCAGGGCTTCAGCCTGTACCCACCAGTGTTTTTGTTTAATAAGCTGATCATCGGCAGGTTCATATTCATACCAAAGTCCACCATCATCGTCCAAACCGGCAATAGTTGCTTCAGTTATTGTAATATTGACAGTTTTAATTTTTTTCAGCAAAAAACCATTATTTATCATTTCAGCGGCCCCCTGTAAAAGCCAGGTAGCCTCAATATCATGCCCGTAGGATATCAGTCCTGATTTACTGTTCCAGTCCTCATCAAAAAATAATAAAAGGTGGTATGTTTTTGGGTCGATAAAATGATCTAGAAAGTTATGTATCAAGACTTCAATTTGCACTTTTAGCCCTTCAGTTTTCCAAATGCGATACAAGTTTGTATAAGCTTCCAAAACATGCAGATGCGTGTTCATCGTCTTTTTCTCATTGGCATCCTTTTCGCTTAAGCGGAGGTCATTAATTAGTTGCCAATCATGTGTAAAAGCTTCTAAATAACCTGTGTTTTTAGTATCGAAGCTTTTTTTAACTAATAACTTATAAAGTTCAATTGCTAATGTTTTAGCATCTTCATTGCCTGATGCAATGTGGTATTCACTTAATCCATATATAGTAAAAGCGTTAGCATACACCTGCTTTTTGGTGTCCAATGGTTCGCCTTCATAATTTACCGACCAGTAAACGCCGCCAAATTCTTTATCAATCATATGATCGATAATATATTGATAGGCCCTTTCTGCATACTTTAAGTAATCGTAGTTTTTAGTGAGGTTATAAGCAGCAGAGAACGACCACAATATCCGTGCATTTAAAACGGACCCCTTTGGCGCGTTTGGAACAATGAGGTTGTTTTCATCAATTCGACCCACAAAGCCGCCGTACACCTCGTCGGGGGTGCTTTTTACCCAATAATTTAAAATGTTCCTTAACTCATCGTTAAGCTCATTTTTTAATATTGAAAGCTGTTCTTCAATGGGCTGATTTTGTACCATCTTTTGCACTTATCTTTTTTTTTCCTGAACCATTATGTTGTTATTAGCCGTAATTATTTTGTTTAAAGTTTCAACTGATGTTGCCGAACGCAAACCATCTGCCGGGCTGTTCATCACATAGTCTAACAACTTAGGTAGGGTAGCAGTAGCTACATGGGTCCTTGTATCAGATGACGCGTAGTAGATATAAACTTTGCCGTCATCATCAATTATCCAGCCGTTGCAAAAAACAACATTTGGTACATCGCCGGTGTACTCATCATCAGCAGGTGCTATAAAATAACCGCCGGGTTTGTAAATTACTTTAGTAAGGTTGTGCAAGTCTGTCATAAACATATATAGCACATACCTTAAGCCTGCGGCCGTGTGGCGCACGCCATGAGCCAAATGCAGCCAGCCATATTTTGTTTTTATTGGCGCTGGGCCCTGGCCATTTTTAGCCTCATAAACGGTGTGATATATTTTATTGTCGATAATGTCTTCATGATCTATAACTGCATGCTCAATATCATCGCACACACCAAAACCTATACCGCCGCCTTTACCCGCATTAATAAAGCTATCCTGCGGGCGTGTGTAAAAAGCATATTTACCGCTAACAAATTCCGGGTGCAAAACTACATTACGTTGTTGGGCCGAGGGTGTTTTAAGGTCAGGCAAACGTTCCCAATTTATAAAATCATGGGTTCGGGCAATGCCGCAAGCCGCAACCGCCATTGATTGATCGTAGGTCGGCGCTTCAGGATCGCGCCTTTCAGTACAAAATAAGGCATATATCCAACCATCGGCATGTTCTGTTAAACGGGCATCATATATGTTAGTATCAGGCTCATCCGTTTCCGGCATATTAACAGGTTTTTCCCAAAATGTAAAATTATCTATACCGTTAGCACTCTCCGCGATAGCGAAAAATGATTTCCGGTCAACCCCTTCCACACGAGCCATCAGTAGGTACTTACCTTTCCACTTTATGGCGCCTGCGTTAAACGCGGCATTAACACCAAAACGCTCCATTAAATAGGGGTTTGTTTTAGGATTTAAATCATATTTCCAAAAAACCGGCGCATGCGCTGCTGTTAATACAGGATTTATATAGCGGTCATACACGCCATTGCCAAGCCCTGCTATTTTGTTTGGCATGGTAATAAGCTTTGTGTAAGCATTTTCTAATGCTAATAACCGTTGTTCAAATTCTCTCGTCATTTCAGTAATTAATAGTCTTTTAATTTATTCCACCAGGTTTTTTTAAGTATAGCAATGATGACAGCCAGTAAGGCTATAGTCATCATTAACGGTAACTTTTGCATCATTATCAAGTACATCGGTAATATGGTAAGGCACAACTGTGCAATAGTGCCAATCACCACATTGAACATGTTCAGTTTAAAGTTTTTGTTAGATTGAAAGTCAGGATCATCAGCCCTAACCAGGGTTTCAATATGCCCCCAGGCACCCCACGGGCGTACATTAATATAGAATGATCGTAAAACGGCTATGTCAGTAGGAGGTGCCGCATAAGTGCCGATTATTGCCCCTGCAATTGATATCACAAATAATACAGGGAACCAGTATAAAACATGCCCTGCATCAACAGTTACCGATAATACCATTGCTGTTGCAATGCCACTTAGCATTCCCCAGAAAAAGCCACTGGCATTAAAGCGCCACCAATGCCATTTTAATACATTTGATACGATGTAACCGCTGTACAGTGCCGATACGATAAATTGTAGAGCTGCATTTATATTTTTGATGCAAAATCCTAATAAAACACCTATAGTTACCACAACAATGCCCATCAGGTAATTCATAGTCATTATTTTTTTGGTTGATGCTTTAGGGTCGATATATTTTACATAGATATCATTAACAATATATGCCTGCGCGGCATTAAGCGTACCACTAAAGGTGCTCATGAATGCGCCAAGCAAGCCTGCAAGCAACAAACCAACTAAACCTACCGGCAAAAAGTTATTTATCACCGCAGGTAAAATGCGTTCAAAGTCAATCGCTCCTGTGGCATCTTTTAGGTTCATTTGGTGGTAATACAACAAGCCCAGTAAGGTTAAACTGATGATTAACG
>Ga0302197_10000539_pt1 | contig 38260 bp, 47 predicted proteins | sample II_Bog_N2_1_FD_193526 | JGI IMG/M metagenome (GOLD analysis project Ga0302197, IMG submission 193526) | Peat permafrost microbial communities from Stordalen Mire near Abisko, Sweden - II_Bog_N2_1 | ecosystem: Environmental > Terrestrial > Soil > Wetlands > Peat | place: Sweden: Abisko... | reverse complement strand
AAACATTGTTCTCTTTATTGATGCTTTCGGCATTTCCTAAAATTTGTACATCCATGTGTTGTTGAGCAAATAAATTTGATGAATAAACTGCTAACAGAATAACGAGCGACAAGCAATAACGTTTCATTTTTTAATAATTGGTATTTTCAAAAGTAATAATTATCCGGGAACGTTGCCGGAAATTGATAGAAAAGAATAAATAGAATATTTACTGCAATATTTTACCACAGAGGTTAAAAAGAAATACACTAAAATAGAGCGATATATCAAATAGCAATATTTTGCATTAGTGTTTTAAGTATCCTTTACGCATACTATGAATTATTGCCTTAAAAGAAACGATTTGAGCAGGTGATAAATAACGCTTTTGAAAATTAAAAGATGGCCTGTTGTTATACCATAGCATGATCCATTGTTTATTATCTTTTATCTTACTTATTCTATCCCAACCAACTTCACCGGAAGTTGATCCCTGTTTAAAACTTACACTTGACTCAGTTATCGTCCAATGAATTTCTGTACCTGCCACTGGGTTATGTCTATATGCCTTTCTAAATCTTAAAAATGCTCTTAAAGGTATTATTACCATTACCGCTATTGATGCAATGATTATTACACTATCATGGGATGAATTATCGCTACTAAGAGAGATAAATATTAAACATGAACATACAATATAAATAAACCAAACAACGCCGTTCTGGAAATACTGTAGAAATGCGAGTTTCAAATATTCTTTGCATTCTACTTTGCTTGTAAAGGAAATAGGCTCCATTGAGGAATAGTTTAGATGGCAATTTATAAAAATTATTCATCCCTTTAATACCAAACAAATAATCCCGCCGAAGCGGGATCATAAATATCTTGTAAATCTAAAAAATCTGTTTATCCTGGTTCACTTTACGCCCAAAGGTTCTCCGGATAAACACCACTGTTTACCAAATCAGAGATACATTTTTGAACGATAGGTTTATCTTCTTTATAAGTAACTCCAAACCATTTTGATGCGGTTGGAATAACTTTGAATGATGCGGTTCCGCTTTTTATAAGCTGATCGGCAACCAATGGAATAAAAAACTCTGATTTTGGTTTATCCTCATTTGCCTCAACAAAATCACGGAACATTTGCTCGCTTTGTTTAAACACAGCCGGACTAAAGCCCCAAAAATTCATGGATACACGGGTATCTGTTGATAGCGGCGTTTCAACACCTCCTTCTTCATAAACTACTTTTCCGCCATCTTTAAAATAAACCTGGGTGCGCTCGTTAATTTCAACCATGTTGCCATTGTCATCAACCTTACAAACACCACGAGATACGGATCCATAATCAGATAAAGTTTTATCTATCTGGTAACCTACTAATGAATATCTGTCATCTGCAACTTCAGTGGTTAAAAACTTAGCCATTTTTTCAAATGAATCGTAACCGTAAAAATCATCGGCATTAATCACACAAAACGGTTCATTTATCTGGTTACGGGCAGCTAATACCGCATGGGCAGTTCCCCAGGGCTTAGCACGCTCAATCTCTTTATCAATACCAAAAGGCTTCAAGTCATAGTTTTGAAAAACATAATCTGTTTCTACTTTTCCAGCTAATTTAGGTTCAAAAATCGCTTTAAAGTTATCTACGAATTCTTCGCGAATAATAAAACTCACTTTTCCAAATCCTGCTTTAATGGCATCATAAATTGAATAATCAATAATGGTTTCGCCATTTGGGCCAAAGCCATCAACTTGTTTCATGCTACCATAGCGGCTGGCCATACCTGCAGCCAATATTAATAATGTAGGTTTCATAGTATATTATAGAGGTGATAATTTATAAATTTAAATATGCCATTTTAAAATAACTTTTACTACAGTGAATACTTATTTTGGTAAAAATTATTTTAAACGCTATTTAATGTACCTAAAATCCTGCCCTGCTTTAATGTTTAGCAGCGATTCATATATCAAGCGTATAACATTATCCACATCTTCTTTGTGTATCATTTCTACGGTAGTGTGCATATATCGTAATGGCAATGATATTAATGCTGATGGAACGCCTCCGTTTGAGTAGGCAAATGCATCTGTATCAGTTCCGGTAGATCTTGATGATGCCTGGCGCTGGAATGGAATTTCGGCTTTTTGCGCGGTCTCGATCAATAGCTTGTTTAGGTTATTTTGCACTGCAGGCGCATATGAAACCACCGGCCCTTTGCCGCAAGCCAAGTCGCCCTGGGTTATTTTGCTGATCATCGGTGTTTGGGTATCATGCGTAACATCAGTTACAATGGCTACATTGGGCTTAATGTAATGAGCTATCATCTCAGCACCACGCAGGCCAATTTCTTCCTGTACAGCGTTTACTATGTATAAGCCGAAAGGTAATTTCTTTTTATTCTCTTTAAGCAGTCGTGCAACTTCAGCTATCATAAAGCCACCGGCACGGTTGTCTAATGCACGGCCAACGTAATAACGGTCGTTAAGGATCATAAATTCATCCTCGTAAGTAATTACGCAACCTACGTGGATACCTTTTTTCTCTACCTCTTCTTTTGATGTGCAACCACAATCCAGGAATATATTTTTCAGCGATGGTGCTTCTTCTTTTTCACCTGCTCCGCGGGTGTGGATAGCAGGCCAGCCGAACACTGCTTTCACAATGCCATTATCGGTATGGATATTTACACGCTTTGACGGCGCTATCTGATGGTCTGATCCACCATTACGGATAACATAGATCAATCCATCACTGGTGATGTAATTTACGAACCATGAAATCTCATCAGCATGAGCTTCGATAACAACTTTATATTCGGCTTTTGGGTTGATGATACCTACGGCTGTGCCGTAATTATCTACATAATGTTCATCAATGTAAGGGGCAATATAATCAAGCCATAATTTTTGACCGGTAGATTCAAAGCCTGTAGGTGATGGATTATTGATATAGTTCTCAAAAAAAGCAAGAGAAGTTTCGGTTACAACAGGAGAGTGCTTCGCTGTATCTGATTTTTTTTTAGCCATGGTAATAGGCGGCCATTTGCGTTAAGCCACACGCAAATATAATAAAGCTGAGGATAATGCTATATATTAAATAAGCCTATTGAAGTTTATTGATAGCTTAACATTTACTTTATACACTCACTGTTACTTTGCGATGAGTAATTTTTTTCAGAAAAATTAGTTTAGTTTGGTTAGAAGCCGGTTTAGTTAACCGGCTTTTTTATGCGATATATTTTTCCATTGTTTCATAATCCACGCACCCTTTTTCAAAAGTCCTCCCAGTTTTTGCAAAACCATGCTTTAAATAAAACGGGATAGCGGTAATCCTTGCATTGCACCATAGTCGTTTGCCTCCTTCTTCTAATGCAAAGGCAGTAACATAATCCAACATCATACTACCGATACCAATGTTTTGAGCAGATGGATCAACTGCAACCTTTCTGAACTGAAAATCATCGCCATTTTGGAACAAAGAAATAACACCAACCAGCCTATTACCTTTAAAGGCACCAAAATGTATCCCGCTTAGGTCTTCTTCCATGCCCATATCATACATATCACGTTCAGGATATAAAACCTTTTGCCTTAATATCCAGGTAAGTTCGTGGCGTATTTGTTCTATTGATATTTCTTCTTCCATAACCCTATTTAATGCCAATATAAAACCTATTAAACAAAAAACCCGGCGAGGCCGGGTTTTAAATTATTTTGCTGTCCAAACGTTATTGTCCGGGTTATAATCCGGGAATACATTGTCAGGATCATAAGTTACAGATTGTATTTCTTCTGTTGATGGATATTTAAATGTCCAGCTTGTAAAACGCTCCCATATTTCAACAGGGAACTTTACACGGTCTGTTTTACCGCTCTTCAATTTGATTTCCAATACAACAGGCATTGCCATTTTGTCAAGGTTGTCAATGGTAATCAACGCCCCTTTAGCAGGGTCATTATCTACATATTTAACATCGCTAACAGCTACATCTAAACGCCAGTTGTTCACAAACCAAGCTCTCCAAAACCATTGTAAGGTTTCACCTGACACATTTTCCATGGTACGGAAGAAATCATCCGGTGTTGGGTGTTTATAAGCCCATCTCTCTATATAAGTTTGAAATGCGCGGTCAAAACGTTCAGGGCCTAAAACTTGTTCACGCAATAATGTTAAAGCTACACTAGGTTTGTAATAAAGTAATACCCCTGTGTTTTTTTCTTTCAGGTCTGCAGGCTCCGTCATTACGGGCTCAAGATCAGGTGAAGTTATTGCCGAACCAACACGGTGCATATCCATTGGTTTTGCCGGTTTATATTCGCCATTATTAAAATTAGCAGTTGAAAGTGTATTTATAAAAGTATTAAATCCTTCATCCATCCAACCATATAAGCGCTCGTTTGAACCAACTATCATAGGGAACCAGTTATGTCCAAACTCATGGTCGTTCACTCCCCATAAACCTTTACCTTTTGCTTTATATCCGCAGAAAACAATACCCGGATATTCCATTCCACCTACTATCCCTGCTACAACTGTCGCATTTGGATAAGGGAACTCGTACCATTTTGATGAGTTAAATTCAAGTGATTTTTTAACATATTCTGTTGAACGGCCATAAGCATCGTTGCCATCGCTTTCAACCGGGTAGGCTGATATAGCCATTGCTTTTCTTCCGCTTGGCAGATCCAGTTTCGCTGCGTCAAGAATAAATGCTGCTGATGATCCCCAGGATGCATCACGGGCATTTTTAATTTTAAAGTGCCAGGTTAATGTACTTTTACCCGATGGGCGAGAAGCGGGATCTGTAACTTCTTTCGCACTGCGGATAATTACTGTTTTTTCGCTTTGCGATGCTTCTTCCCAACGTTTCAATTGCTCAGCAGTATAAACTTCTGACGGATTTTGCAATTCGCCAGATGCTACCACGATGTGATTAGCAGGGGCTGTGATAGTAAAATCGAAATCACCATATTCCAGGTAAAATTCACCCGGACCAGTATAAGGTAAGGTATTCCATCCCATAATATCATCATACACACACATGCGTGGGTACCATTGCGCTATCTGGAAGATCTTACCATTTTTGGTTGATAATACACCCGTACGATCTGATCCATAATCAGGTGGAATAAATGACCATTCGATTTGTATTTTGGCTTTTGCGCCATTAGCTTCCAGTTCTTTTGGTAAAAAAACCTGCATACGGGTATCGGTAATCAGGTATTTTACATCAACACCATCAACTTTAACCGATTTTATTTTATCACCTGCATCAAACTGTTGGCCACGGCCCCAGTTACGGCTTCCTGTTAACGGCACAATCGCAGTTCCCCTTGAGTCAGATTTGAACAAGTTTTGTTCAACCTGCATCCATAAAAAACCAAGTTTCTGTGGGCTGTTATTAGTATAAGTTACAGTTTCTGAGCCGATAATTTCATTAGTTTGATCATTAAGCGAAGCTGCTATTTGATAGTCTGCATGGTTCTGCCAATATTTTAGCCCCGGTTGGCCATCAGCGGCACGGTATTCATTACCATTCTTGCTGTAAAAGAAAGGCGCAAACGCGTCACGATAATTGTATTTGGTTTCGGGTGTGGCAGGCGTAGTTGTCGCCGCTGGTTGTTGCTGCGCGAATGAGCAATTCACAGCAATTAATAAAGCCGGCAGAAGACCAGCTATTAGTTTTAATTTCATTTATTAGTCAGTTAAAAATTCTGTGACTAATATAGTACAAAATAAACTAAAGGTAAACAGGTAAAGTATTTGTTACCGTACCTGTTACCAATTGATTAATATTAATATCACTATTTCTTAAAGTGTGCCTTGTATATTGGTTCGTCAAAACCAAAAAACAAAAAACCGCCATCTTCAATAACCGGCCTTTTTATCATGCTGGTTTTTTGTTGCATTAACGGCAATGCTTCAGCCGCGCCTTTTACACTTTCTTTTATTGCAGGCTCAAGTTGTTTCCAGGTCATGCCCTGTTTATTCATAAACTTTTCATAGCCTGCTTTATCGTTCCACTCAGTTAGCTTTTCTTCGCTTATCCCCAATTTTTTAAAATCGTGAAATTCATAATCCACGTTATTAGCTTTAAGCCAGTCGAGTGCTTTTTTTACTGTATTACAATTTGTTATTCCGTAAACCTTCATTTTCAATTAGTTACTACTGCTTGATTTTCCTTTGGTATCATCATTATCAATACCATGCTGATTTTTCTTAATGTCGCTATTCAGCTTGCCAAATTTATAACTTAATCTTATAGCAAATGTGCGGTAGGTATTATAATTATTATTCTCCTGTTAGAAATCAGTGGTGTGCGTATAGGAGTTGCCAATCCAGAATTTACTCCATGGGTTGTTAGCTACCAATGATATGGTCGCGTTCTTTTTTAACAGATCCTTGCTGAAGACATACGAGTTAAAAATAAAATAGCTTGTCGTTCCCTGCAAATTAACATTTCCGCTAAAGTAGCCCGTGTTGGTACCTATACGGTAGCCATCATCGAATTTATACGAGATATTGGTAAACATATTACCTACATAACCTGTATTTTTATCTGCAGTACCATTATAAGTACCTTTTAACCATACACGGTTAATTAAACCATTTATACTGATTGATAATTTCGTGGTGATAGGATAATTGGTATTTACATTTAAGCCTAAACTTCTATTACTTCCTAAGTTTTTATAGGTTGAGTAGTTAACCGTATCCACCTTATCATCTACCGATTCATTTTTTAAGCTGGATACATTTTGAATTGCATTGTTAGAAAAAGAATAGCTAAGGCCTAAATTAATTGAGCCTTTACCAAAACGACTGTAATTAAGCTCAAAAACATGGCTTAATTCTGGTTTAAGCGCGGGGTTACCCTGGCTGATAAATTGTGGATTTGAAAGATTTACAAATGGATTTAATTCATAAATATCGGGGCGTTGAATACGCTCAGTAAAACCAAGATTGATACTGCTGGTGCTTGTTAATGAACGCTGTAAAGAAATTGACGGGATTAAATTGGTATAGTGTGTTTTTAACGTGGTATCAACAGAACTAAAATCCGCGTTAACTGTAGTTTCTTCTAAACGCAGGCCGGCTTTCGCTGTCCATTTGGTTAATTTTAGTTGATACGAGTTGTATACACTATAAACATTTTGATGATAGGTAAAATCATTGGATTGGTTTTGATCAAGCAAGTATTGGTCGCTATTATTATTTAATGTATCCGACTGAAAATTGCTGAAATCATTTCTCAGGATAGCTTTCGCCCCGGCTTCTATACTTAACTGTTTGGTTAATGGCTGGGCATAATCTATCTGTATAGTATGCTCCTTGGTGCCTGCATTATTAAACTGATTATAATTAGGCTGAAGATACTTGATTGTATCACCAAACCTGTTACTGGTTGCTTGCGTGTTTGGCGAATAACTGTATTTATACGAAAGTGTTAATAACTGATCCTTACTCTTTTTAAATCCCAATTGGTAATTAACACTTGCATCAAAACCCTGATAATGCGAGTTACTTAAATCATTTTGATAGTATTGTTGCGTAATAGTATTATTCAATCTTGTTTGAGTAAGCTCACTGGTAGTTTGGCCATTTTTGTCCGTTTCAAAGTCAACAGAAGCGGTAAGCAAATTCAAGCTGTCAATTTCATAACTAAAATCGCCATTAGCATATTTATAATTGCCGTTATAACCATTTATGCCTGATTGTGATAAAACCGAATTATTACTAAAAAACGTTTCCGTACCATTATACGGGGTCACGGTTGTATTTTGGTGGCCTAAACCCGCATAGCCCGAAAAGCCAAACTTGCCCTGCTTTACTGTCCCATTAAGATTTACGCCAGGCCCCCAGGCCGTGTTGTACCGGGTATTAATGCCTATGTTATAACCTTCGTCTATATTTTTCGTAGTGATTATATTGATAATACCTGCCAGGCCTTCCGCATCATACTTCGCGGGTGGGGTTGTTATAACCTCTATCTTCACAATGTTAGTACCCGGCATTGAACGTAATACATCCGATGGATTTTTAGCCAATAAAGCTGATTCCTTACCATTTATCAGTATTTTATAATTGCCACTACCTTTTAGCTGGATATTATCATTAGCATCAACGGTTAACAAAGGCACTTTACGCATCATATCGAGCGCGGTTACTGATTTACTTTCCGGGTCGGCGGCTACATTGTAACTGATCCTGTCGACTTCCTGGGTCATTAATGGCTTTACCGCAGTAATAACAACATCTTTTAGTTGGTTTGTTGATGCCTGCATAACTATCTTACCAACATTAATGGTATTGTTTGTAGTGGTTACCGGTAAAATTTTGCTTTGATAACCTACAAACGCCAAAACCAAATTATATGATTTACCGGCGGGCGCTTTTAATTCAAAGCTGCCATCATCTTTAGTTAAATTACTTTTAACAGGCGTATTTGTTTTAGCATCCTGTAAGGCAACAGTAACATAACCGAGTGGCTGTTTACTTAATGAATCGGTAGCGATACCTTTAACTGTTAAATTTATTGGTACATTTTGCGCGATAGATAAAAAAGAAATTGAAATAAAAATTAGAAGAAATAAAAGTGCTTTCATTAGTGATATTAAAGTTATTTAGGTAGACACATAAATTTCGTGTCCGTTACAAAAAACGGTAAAGAATTCTACTTTTTTTATGGAAGGAAAACGATTTAACAAACTTTAACCTGGCGGTTAAATATTTTTAACATTTGCTACTTATTATAGCGTGTCATGGTGAGCTCGGTACCTGCGGTTGCAAAGCTTTTGATCATCTCGATAGAACGATCAATTAACGCGGGGAGCTCAGGTTGCTCATCTTTATCAAATCCGCTTAAAACATAATCAACCTGGTGACCTTTTGGGTAATTATCCCCCACACCAAAACGCAGGCGGGCATATTCATTGTTGCCAAGGGTTGCTTCAATATGCTTTAGTCCATTGTGACCAGCAGCACTTCCTTTAGGTTTTAAGCGCAGGGTGCCCAAAGGCAAAGCTATATCATCAACCAATACCAGCACATTTTCAACTGGGATTTTTAGTTCCTTCATCCAATAGTTTACCGCTTTTCCGCTCAGGTTCATATAAGTGGTAGGTTTTATCAAGCAGAGGGTGCGGCTTTTGTAAGGCACCTCGGCATAATAAGCCAGGCGCATATTGTAAAACTTATTGTTTTCCTGCTTAACCAACTCATCCAAAATCATAAACCCAACGTTATGCCGGGTATCAGCATATTCAGGCCCTATGTTTCCTAAACCAACTATCAGATATTTCATACCCCCTAGCCCCCTAAAGGGGGAACTTTTTATTTTAATTATTTGGCGAAGATATTACTTTTAAACAAAAACAGCGATAAGTCTAAACTTATCGCTGTTCGATTTCCTTTGTTCCCCCTTCAGGGGGTTAGGGGGGTTATTTTTTACCTTGAGCTGCTTCTTGTTCAGCCTGACGTAATGCACGTGAAGTAGTTACCGAAACGATAGTATCTTCTTTAGCATTAGTAATTGTTAAGTTAGGAAGGTTGATCTCAGCAACTTTAACTGATTTACCAACTTCTAAACCTTCAATGCTTACTTCAATAGCATCTAAGTGATCTTTAGGTAAAGCTTTGATGCGTAGTTTTCTTAGTTTTTGAACTAATTTACCACCCGCTTTAACACCTGAAGAGCTTCCGGTTAATTTGATCGGAATTTCGATAGTTACAGGTTTTTTCTCATCTAATAACAGAAAATCCACGTGGATAATTTGCTCTGTTAATGGGTGAAACTGAAGATCTTTAATGATAGCCTGTGAAGTTACACCAGCAATTTGTAAATCGATGAAATGAACAACCGGTGTATAAACTACGGCTCTCAAATCAGCTGCGGACACTGCAAAGTGGGTTTGGGTTGTCCCACCGTAAAGTACTGCCGGTACCAAACCTTGGTAACGTTGTTCTTTAGCGTCACGTTTCCCTACGTTCTCTCTTGGAGAACCGCTAATAGCAATTGATTTCATTATTATTTATTTATTAAGCCCACAGCTAACATACCGTGGATTACTTTTATTTAATTCGATAACTATGGACTATTGACCATAGACTATCGACTAATTAGTCTACTTTAAAAAGCTGGCTTATTGAACCATGCTCATTTACATTCTCAATAGCGCTTGCAAACAATTTAGCGGTTGATAATACTCTTATCTTTTCGCTTTGATGTTTCAGTGGTATCGTATCGGTCACAATTAATTCTGTTAGTACAGAGTTTTCAATTGTTTCGTATGCTTTACCTGATAATACAGGGTGTGTACAAACGGCTCTTACGCTACGTGCACCGCGCTCCATAATCAATCCAGCTGCCTTGGCTAAAGTACCCGCGGTATCGCAAATATCATCTATCAACACAATGTCCTGGTCGGTTACGTCACCTATCAGGGTCATTGATTCAATTTCGTTGGCGCGTTTACGGCGTTTATCGCAGATAACAACCTCAGCATTAAAAAACTTAGCAAAGCTACGTGCCCTGTATGATCCGCCCATATCTGGCGAGGCAATGGTTAAATTACCTAAACCGAGGCTTTTTATGTAAGGCACAAATATGATAGATGCATCCAGGTGATCAACCGGGATATCAAAAAATCCCTGTATCTGCGCAGCATGCAAATCCATGGTCATAATGCGGTTAATGCCCGCGGCAACCAACAAATTAGCTACCAGTTTTGAACCTATCGCAACGCGTGGTTTATCTTTCCTATCCTGCCTTGCTAACCCAAAATATGGGATAACTGCAGTTACGTAATGCGCCGATGCCCTGCGTGCCGCATCAATCATCATCAGCAACTCAATTAAATTATCAGTTGGTGGGTTGGTTGATTGTATTAAAAACACATCACACCCACGTACCGACTCATTAAAATGTGGCTGGAATTCGCCATCGCTAAACTTTGAAAGAACAACTTCACCTAACTCCTTTCCATAAGCATTAGCAATATTTTGCGCCAATACTATAGTACCGGAACCTGCAAATAACTTAATGGGGTTAAATTGTAAGGGCATTTTTTATTTCGGATTTTAGATTTACGATTTCGGATTTAGTCCTACTCTCAATCTTATTACAAATGCTATATAAAAACAATTTCGGATCCCGATCGACGTATTAGATAAAATCTAAAATCGCAAATCTAAAATCCGAAATTAAACTGTTGCCCGACCAGGATTCGAACCTAGACAAACGGTACCAAAAACCGTTGTACTACCATTATACTATCAGGCAATCTCCTTTGGTTTGTTATCCATCCCGAAAAGGAATGCAAATATAAGGCGTTTTTTTAAATTTTAAAAATGAATTTGAAAAAAGTATTTTAAGGCCTTAATCCTCTATTACAACGCCCATTGAGCAGAATTTCTCAATACGCTCATTAACAACCTCATCTATATTTTTTTCTTTCAGCACTTTAAGGTCTTTTAGCAGTTGTTTTTTTAGTGTTGATGCCATAGCAACCGGATCCTGATGTGCGCCGCCAAGTGGTTCTTTGATGATGCCGTCTATCAGTTTATTCTTCAGCATCTCGGTCGAAGTCAGTTTTAATACCTCTGCCGCACGTTCTTTATTTTCCCAGGTCTTCCATAAAATGGTTGAACAATTCTCTGGTGAGATCACCGAATACCATGAATGTTCCAGCATCATTACCTTATCACCTATGCCTATGCCTAACGCGCCGCCTGATGCGCCTTCGCCAATAATTACGCAGATGATAGGCACTTTAAGTACCGACATCTCTAACAAATTACGTGCAATCGCTTCGCCTTGTCCGCGTTCTTCAGCTTCTAAACCTGGGAATGCACCGGGGGTGTCGATCAAAGTAATAACCGGCTTATTGAATTTCTCGGCCATTTTCATCAGCCTTAGCGCTTTGCGGTAACCTTCGGGGTTTGGCATACCGAAGTTACGGTATTGGCGCTCCTTAGTATTTTTTCCTTTTTGGTGGCCGATGATCATTACTGTTTGGCCGTTTATCGTACCAAAACCACCAACAATAGCTTTATCATCACCCACGGTACGATCGCCATGCAGCTCAATAAAATCATCGCACATTAGCTCTATATACTGTAAAGTATAAGGCCTTTCAGGGTGGCGGGATATTTGAACCTTTTGCCAACCGGTAAGGTTAGCATATATTTCTTTTTGTGTAGTATCGAATTTTTCCTGCAATTCCGCAACCGTTGCAGACATGTCAAGGTTATTTTTTTCTTCAACCTGCTTAACTTTTTCTATCTGCTGTTGCAGTTCGGCAAGCGGTTTTTCAAAATCAAATGTAATCTTCATACAGTTAAAATAGGGATGCAAATTTACACAAAATTAAACGTGATGCAGTTTATTTATGATTTTCCAGCACTTCTAATTGTTTAAGCTGGCCTTCGCTCAATAATTCTTCGGTTTTATAGCAAGCCTGCAGTATAGCATTTCTTATCTCCCCCTGGTACAAGCCATAACGGTTAGTATAAAAAATAATTACACCGTCATCTACCTGATGTGCTTTGAATAGGGCATCAAGCTTTTTTTCATTGGCGATGATATTACCGCCCATCTCTACCCGCTTACGGTGCAACTCGGTATTAATAGCGATTATTTTACTTAATTGCGTGGGGCTTAAATCAAGTTGTTTTTTGTACTTAAGCACTTTATCAGGCATCGGGTAATGGTTTAGCTCGGCAACTGCAGCCATATTATCCAAATCCAGGCCTTTTACTAATGCGTTATAACGCTCATTACTTATACTCTTAACCAAGGATTGGTTAACGGCACTATCAGTTTGTGCATAAGCATAACTGTATCCAAAAACCAATAATAACGCGGCTATTTTCTTCACCATGTGTACAATTAAGAAACTAAGGTATAAATTTTAGCGCTTATCACTCCTAAAAATGCCTATAAACAGAAAAACCTGTCTTTTATAAAACAGGTTTTTCTTGTATATATTGAGTTTAAAAATATTAATATTCCTCGGCGTATATTGGTTTTTTAACGCCATTATCATAAGCTTTTAAGCTTTTCTTCAATAGTTTACGCGCTACGTGTATACGTGTTTTAACTGTACCAATCGGAATGGTTAAATGATCCGCTATTTCATGGTATTTATGTCCTTCAAAATACATAGTAAATGGTACGTAATAGTCGCTTGGTAAACGGTCCATCGCCCTCTTAATATCATCCATGATGAATTTTGATTCACCTTGATTTTTTGTTGAACTGAATACTAAGTTCGGAGATGAAATCTCATCAGACTTGGTAACAAAAGTGCTCATTTTAACAAAACGGCGATAGTTATTGATGAAGGTGTTTTTCATGATGGTATATAACCAACCTTTTAAATTTGTACCTTCTTTAAACTTATTATAATAAGTTATAGCTTTCAACATTGTATCCTGAACAAGGTCGTTTGCATCGTCTGCGTCATGCGTGAAGTGTAAGGCATAAGACCTTAATGAACTTGCCTGACGTAATACTAGGGTGTTAAACTCAATCTTTGTCATTCTGTTAATGTTTTGTATTGATAGTTAGGCAAACATGATACCATGTACCAAAAACATTACAACATAAACAGTACATCAAATACTTTTTAGTGCATAACAGTTACACTTAGCATAAATTTCGTTTTATAACAAAAATCAAATTAATGTATTATAAAACGCTCATTTACATATAAATGACAATATTTTAAATGATTTACATCAATTTAAAAGCAGGGAAATATCAATAAATTAAAATTGTTTTAAAAAGATGTATTAGTTGATAACATTTACCTCGCGCTCCAGTTTTACGCCAAATTTACTGTACACACTGTCTATGATTTGCGACGATAAACTGTACACTTCTTCGCCCGTCGCGCCTCCGTGGTTCACTATTACCAATGCCTGATTAGGCCAGGTACCGGTATGGCCTACTACTTTTCCCTTCCAGCCACATTGTTCAATTAACCAGCCGGCAGCTAGTTTTACAAAGCCATCACCTGCAGGATAGTTAACAACCGCTGGAAAATGCTCCTGCACTATATCAAATTCATCCTTAGGTATAACCGGATTTTTGAAAAAACTACCCGCGTTACCTATGGTTGACGGATCGGGCAGTTTGGATACCCGAATATGTGATACTACCTCAGACACATCTTTAATTGTAGGGTTGTTGATTCCTCTATTTGCCAATTCATCCTGAATAGCACCGTAATGCAATTTAACATCGGGTTTTAATGATAGTTCGAACTTTACGGACACGATGATATAATGCCCCTTCATATCATTTTTAAATATGCTGTCGCGATAATCAAACTGGCAATCAGCTTTACTGAATGTTTTAAAAGTGCCGGTAGCTATCTCAAACGCATTACAACTGGCGAAAATATCTTTCAGCTCGACACCGTAGGCACCGATATTTTGTACAGGTGACGCACCAACCGACCCCGGAATCAAACTCAAATTTTCCATCCCGGCGAATCCATTACTCACACAATAGTTCACCAGATCATTCCAAACCTCGCCTGCACCCGCTACAACCAATACCTGTTGATTATTGATTCGATAATCAATTCCATGGATATTCATATGGATCACCAGGCCATCAAAGTCCTTCCTAAAAAGCATATTGCTGCCGCCACCTAAAATTAGGCGCTTCATCTCCATCCGTTTAGGATCCGCGAAAAGCTCGATCAACTCCTCAGCACGGTTTATTTCAACAAAATATTTGGCAGAAACATCAATACCGAAAGTGTTAAAGTTTTTAAGCGAGACGTTTTGTTGAATTTGCAGCATCTTATAAATTATTGAGCCGCAAATTTGATAAAATTTATTGGTGAAGCACGATTTCGCAAAGCTTTAGCTCTAAATTTTGCAATTCAATAACAAAAGCTCTAAACAGTTAATCTTTTTTTATTATTTTAGAAACTAAAATACACTTATTAAAAAAATTAAAGAAGTAAAGATGTCAGAAACTAAAAAATCAGGGCTTAACCCTATTATCATTATCGGGGCTTTATTTTTCGTATTCGGTTTTGTAACCTGGTTAAATGGTACGTTAATACCTTATTTAAAAATAGCCTGCCAATTAAATAATTTTGAATCATATCTGGTTGCTTCAGCATTCTATATAGCTTACCTATTAATGGCTAAGCCGTCGGCTTGGTTATTAAAAGTGTTCGGCTTTAAAAACGGGATGGCTGTAGGATTGATCATAATTGCCGCAGGCGCGCTTATTTTTGTACCGGCTGCATTAACACGCATTTACCCTATATTTCTATTAGGATTATTCATTCAGGGCTCTGGTTTAGCAGTATTACAATCTGCATCAAACCCATACATCACCATTTTAGGTCCGCCCGAAAGCGCCGCGAAACGTATTAGCATAATGGGCATATTTAACAAGTTTGCCGGTGTGCTTGCCCCTATCGCCTTAGGCTCAGTGGTATTAAGCAATATCGACTCCTTTAACACCAAATTGGCAACCCTGAATGGCGCTGAAAAAATTGCCCAATTAAATGAGCTGGCATCACGGGTAATCGTTCCCTATGTGTTGATCGTTGTAGTACTGGTTATATTGGGCATCCTGATCTATTTCTCAGGTTTACCTGAGGTTGATACCGACCATGAAGATGAAACTTTAACAGCAGCTAACTCAGGCAAAACAAGTATTTTAAACTTCCCCCACCTTATCATAGGCGTAATCGCCCTATTCTTTTATGTAGGTGCCGAAGTAATAGCAGGCGATTCAATTATCAATTATGGTGTTGCGCACCACATACCGCTTTCCGAAGCACGTTACCTTGCATCATGCACATTAGCCTTTATGGTAATTGGTTATATCGCGGGGATATTATTCATCCCAAAATACATTACCCAACAAAAAGCATTGGTATGTTCAGCAGTACTTGGTGTGATATTAACCGTGGTAGCCATATTCGCTCCTAAATATGTTTCTATAGCATGTATAGCACTTTTAGGTTTGGCTAACTCATTAATGTGGCCTGCAATTTGGCCTTTGGCACTATCAGGTCTGGGCAGGTTCACCAAAATTGGCTCATCATTATTAGTAATGGGCATTGCGGGAGCGGCAGTTTTCCCGCCGTTGTATGGGTTACTGATTGATGCATGCAAAGCATCTCAAGGCCCTGAAATGGCGGCGCAGATTTCTTATTGGATATTGATACCCATTTATTTGTTTATCCTTTATTTTGCTACTGTTGGGTATAAGAAGGGGAAGCATGTTATAGCCGTTTAAGTATTCTACGAAACTTCAAAACCTGCATAAACTAAAAAGCAGAAACAACCTGAATTGTTTCTGCTTTCAATAAATCAAAAATTCAAATCCGAAATTGAAATTCCGAGATCCGAATTAAATATGAATAGGCCTGTTATCTGTAGCTGCTAAGCAAGCTTCGCGCATTGCCTCAGTGTAGGTTGGGTGCGCATGACTTGAGCGTGATACATCCTCAGCAGATGCACGGAACTCCATTGCGATAACCGCCTCAGCGATCATATCCGCCGCACGCGGGCCGATAATGTGTACGCCTAAAATTTCATCGGTAGTCGCATCAGCCAAAACCTTAACAAATCCGTCCAGGTCACCACTGGCTACTGCCCTGCCCGCTGCGCGGAATGGGAACGAGCCTGTTTTGTACTTCACGCCTTGCTCTTTCAATTGTTCTTCAGTTTGTCCAACAGCGGCAACTTCAGGCCAGGTGTATACTACGCCCGGTATCAGGTTGTAGTTAATGTGTGGTTTTTGTCCGGCGATGATCTCTGCAACCATAGTACCTTCATCCTCAGCTTTGTGTGCCAGCATTGCACCACGCACTACATCGCCAATGGCATAAACACCTTTAATGCTGGTTTCCATGCGCTCATTAACCGTAATCTTTCCGCCACGCTCTTCAACTGTGATGCCTATTTTATCTAAACCTAAATTATCGGTATAAGCAATACGGCCAACCGCAACCAGGCAGTAATCGCCTTTTAATTCCTTTTTATCGCCATTTGGCGCATCAAATGTAACCTTAACTTCTTTGCCTTTTGTGGTAGCGCCGGTTACTTTATGACCAGTATAAAACTCCAAACCTTGTTTTGATAAAACGCGTTGCAGCTCTTTACCCAAGCCTTTATCCATGGTTGGGATAATGCCATCCATAAATTCAATTACCGATACTTTAGCGCCCACACGTGAGTAAACCGAACCCAGTTCCAAACCGATAACGCCACCACCGATCAATATCAGGTGTTTAGGTACTTCAGTAAGGGTTAATGCTTCGGTAGAGGTGATGATACGTTTTTTATCCACCTTTAAAAATGGCAGGCTTGATGGTTTTGAACCGGTAGCTATAATAACATTAGTCCCGGTAATTTCCTGTTCTGTACCATCTTCCTTTTTAATGCTGATGGTATTTTTATCTTTAAAAGAGCCAACGCCTTGATAGGAGTCTATTTTATTCTTTTTGAAAAGGAAAGTAATCCCGCCGGTGTTTTTTGCAACCACTTCGGTTTTACGTTTCATCATCTGCGCCATATCAACCGATAAATTATCCAAGTTGATACCGTGGGTTTTGAATGAATGTGAAGCGTTATAATAATGTTCGCTTGAATCAAGCAATGCTTTTGATGGGATACAACCCACATTCAGGCAAGTACCGCCAAAAGTTGAATATTTTTCGATACAGGCTGTTTTTAAACCTAATTGGGCACAACGTATAGCGGCTACATAGCCACCTGGGCCTGAACCGATAACGATTACATCATATTGCATAGTAGAGTATTTTGGAACGCAAAGTTAAGCATTATCAGTTGCTAACAAAACGTAATAGTGTTATGCTAAAGTCAATTGTCAGCACAACAAATTAATCCCCGTTTTATACTGCAACATATTTATGTTTTTAGCCCGATTTTATAAAGCTTTCAGTATTTTAGCTGTTCAACTGATACTCAATACAAAATGAAAAAGCTTCTACTCTTTTTTTGCTTTGCTATCCCCTGCATTGCATCTTATGCCCAAACTTCCGAAGACTCCATTTACATCAGGCAGAACTACACTAAAATGGAAAAGCAAATTACCATGCGCGATGGTAAAAAATTATTTGCAGCCATTTATATGCCTAAGGATCAATCTAAAAAATATCCTATCCTGATGACCCGTACCCCCTATAACGTTGGGCCTTACGGACCGAGTGCTTATAAAAAGATACTGGGCCAAAACATGTTATTTGCCAAGGCGGGATATATTTTTGTTTACGAAGATGTGCGCGGCCGGTGGATGAGTGAAGGAGATTTTGTGGATGTGCGCCCCCAATTAGACAAAAAAGGCAAAAAAGATATTGATGAAAGCACCGATACTTATGATACCATTGACTGGCTGGTTAAAAACGTGCCTAATAATAATGGCAAAGTTGGTATCCTGGGGATCTCTTATCCCGGCTTTTACTCTACAGCATCATTACCGAATGCGCATCCGGCGTTAAAAGCGGTTTCGCCGCAGGCACCCGTTACCGATTGGTTTATTGGTGATGACTTTCACCATAACGGCGCATTCTTTTTAATGGATGCTTTTGCCTTTATCACCAACTTTGGTGTACCGCGCTTGAAACCTCTTACACCCGATCAATTTAAAAACGGCGTTAAATATACCGAAAAAGACAATTATAAATTTTACTTGAACATGGGCGCCCTGCCAAACTATAAAACCAAATACATGGGCGATTCGGTTAAATTTTGGGATGAGATCATGAATCACCCAAATTATGATTCTTTTTGGAAAGCGATGAATATCCGCCCGCATTTAACAAACATCACCCCTGCAACTATGGTAGTAGGTGGTTTTTTTGATGCTGAGGATTGCTTTGGCGCTTTACATGTATACAAAGCATTGCAAGATCAAAATGTAGCATCGCACCCTAATATGTTGGTTATGGGTCCATGGTTTCACGGCGGCTGGGAACGCGGTGAAGGGCAATATTTCGATGATCAAAATTTCGGACAGAAAACGAGTGTTTGGTTCCGAGAAAATGTGGAGCTGCCCTTCTTCAACTATTATTTAAAGGGAGAGGGTGAAATGGCTTTGCCAAAAGCAACCATTTTTATCACAGGATCAAACGAATGGCACAAATTTAACTCATGGCCGCCTGAGAATACTACCGAAAAAACTTTATACCTGCAGGCAAATGGCAAGCTAACCTTTGATCAGCCTAAAACAACAGATAGCTTTGATGAATATGTAAGCGACCCGAACGCACCAGTACCTTACCAGGATGGTATACAAGAAAAGCGAACACGCGAGTATATGTTAGATGACCAGCGTTTTGCTGAACGCCGCCCTGATGTTAAGGTTTACCAAACTGATTCCCTAACCGAGGATATTACCTTAACAGGCCCGCTATTAGCTGATCTGTTTTCATCAACAACAGGTACAGATGCAGACTATGTGGTAAAACTAATAGACGTTTTTCCCGATAATTATCCTAATCCCGTTCCTAATCCTAAGGGTGTCATCATGTCGGGCTACGAAATGCTGATACGCGGAGAGATCTTCCGTGGTAAATACCGCAATTCTTATGAGAACCCTGAACCATTTGTACCCGGTAAGGTTACCGAAATAAAATACAATATGCCAGATGTGGCACACACATTCAAAAAAGGTCATCGCATCATGATACAGGTTCAAAATTCATGGTTCCCTTTAGCTGACCGTAACCCGCAAAAATTCGAAGATATTTATACCGCTAAGGATTCGGATTTTCAGAAGGCAACTATACGCATCTATCATGACGCTCAAAATGCATCATCAGTTAAAATAACCGTTTTACAATAGTTAGAATTTATTCCACATAAATAAAAAAAATGAAATCATACCGCTTATTATTAATTGCCTTAGCCATTACAACGCTAAATGCACAAGCCCAACTAGGCAAACCCAAAGAAACTTTTACCAAAGCCGATACATTACGCGGTGACTACAACTCGCCATTACGCGCATGTTACGATATTAACTACTATCACTTGGATGTGAAATTTGATATCGATAATAAATTCATCAGCGGCAGTACTCTTTTTAAATTTACTGCAACGCAAGATTTCACTAAACTGCAATTCGACTTGTTCTCTAACTTAAAAGTTGAGAAAGTTGTTTATAAAGGACAAGAATTGCCTTATACCCGTGAATTTAACGCTGTGTTTGTAACATTCCCAAATACTATTACTAAAGGTAGCCTGGATGAATTTACTGTTTACTATTCAGGCAATCCGGTAATTGCAAAAAATGCCCCTTGGGATGGTGGTGTAGTTTATACTACCGACTCATTAAAACGCCCATGGGTTGCTACCGCTTGTCAAGGCTTAGGTGCGAGTGTTTGGTGGCCTAATAAAGATCAGCAAGCTGATGAGGTTGATAGTGCTTTAATAAGCATTAGCTGCCCTACAGGTTTAAAAGATGTATCTAATGGCCGCTTGCGTAAGGTTACCAATCTAAAAAATGGATACACACGTTTTGATTGGTTTGTGGCAAACCCGATAAATAATTATGATATAGAAGCCAACATTGGTGATTACGTGCATTTTGACGATACCTATGCCGGCGAAAAAGGCAAATTATCGCTTGATTACTGGGTGCTTCCGTATCATCTGGAGCAAGCTAAAAAACAATTCGGCCTAAATGTTAAACGCATGTTGCAATCACACGAGCACTGGTTTGGGCCTTATCCTTTTTATGAAGATGGTTACAAACTGATTGAAACCCCGCACTTAGGTATGGAGCATCAAAGTGGTACTGCTTATGGTAATCATTTTGTTAATGGATACTATTCTCATGGCAAAGGCTTCGATTTATCCGGAACAGGTTGGGGTTTAAAATGGGATTACATTATTATCCATGAAAGCGGCCACGAATGGTTTGGCAACAGTATTACCTCAAAAGATTTAGCTGATATGTGGATCCATGAATCCTTTACGGATTATTCAGAGTCCTTATTTGTGGAAACATTTTATGGCAAACAAGCCGGCCAGGAATATGTGCATGGCTTACGTAATAGTATAGCTAATGACAGACCAATTGTTGGCCCGTATGGCGTAAACAAAGAAGGATCTGAAGATATGTACAACAAAGGATCTGTTTTCCTGAACATGATCCGTACAATCATCAACGATGATGAAAAATGGCGCAATATTTTGAGGGGATTAAATAAAACATTCTACCATAAAACGGTAACGTACGAAGATATAACCGGATATATCAATAAAGAATCCGGGATAGATTTCACAAGCTTTTTTGATCAATACCTGCATCGCAGCACATTACCTGTGTTGGTATTCACTACTTATAACGGTACTTTATATTGCCACTTTACAAGCTGTACGCCTGGTTTTAAAATGCCGGTAAGAATGAAAGCCAAAGGAGGTGAGTATAAATTTATTGATGTAAGCCAAAACTCTGCAATAGTTAGTATTGACGGCGTAACAGAGGACAATGTTGAGGTTGATACTTTCAACTACTATTTAGGTATCTTAAAAAATTAAAATAAAATCAGTGCAACACATGGTCTATGTCTGCGTCATATAATCAAACAACACAGATATAGATCATGAAATCACTAACCAAAATTTTATTAGCCACAACACTTTTAACAAGTGCTGGCTATACTTATGCTAAGCCTGTTTCAACTACAAAAATTAAGGCTAATTATGATACCCAGGACCGCCATCTCTCCGGCTTTAACGGTGTATCTGTTGAAGGATCATTTGATGTTTATATAACTCAGGGCTCAACTGAATCAGTAATTGTTGATGCGCCTGCAGATATAATAGATCATGTGGTTACCGAAGTTCGTAATGGTAGCTTAATAATAAAAGATAAACACAAAAATGGTTGGGGCAGCGATTGGAACGGAAACCATAAAAAAGTAGTGGTACATGTTACCGTACGTGATATTAACGCGATTGGTATTTCTGGTTCAGGCAATGTTTATTTTAGAGACGGAATTAAAGCTGAAAAATTAGACATCGAGGTTAGCGGTTCAGGCGATGCAGCTGGCAAAATTGAAGTAAAAACTTTGGATTGCAGCGTATCCGGATCAGGCAATATCAAAATTACCGGCCATGCTGATGATTCGAATGTAAGCGTTTCTGGTTCGGGCAATTATAGTGGCCGCGGATTGCCTACTACCAATACTACTGTGCAAGTTTCCGGTTCAGGAAACGCAAGTATTAATGCGAGCAGTAGTATTACAGCAGCCGTATCAGGTTCAGGCGATGTGAGCTATACAGGAGGTGCGCAGCACGTTATTAAATCAAAATCAGGCAGCGGCGATATTAGCGGTAATTAATTTACAGCAACATTAGAAACAAAAAAGGCTTCGTTCAATAAGAACGAAGCCTTTTTTGTTTCATCTGCTTGTCATTTCGACCGGAGGGAGAAATCTTACACACCAAGCAATTCAAATATGTACATCGAAGAAGATTTCTCCCTCAGGTCGAAATGACAGGTGGATAAGAAATAAGATCATTAAAAACAAAAGCGGCCTGTTCAAATGAACAGGCCGCTTTCTTTATCTTAAAAAGAGAGTTGATTATTCTCCTTTTTCAGCATTTTCTTCGTTAGCAGCTGGTGCTTCAGGGGCTTCGATTCCTGGAGTTTCACCGGTTGTTTCTTCAGCTACAGGAGCTTCAGCAACTTCTGCAGCCGGAGCAGCAGAGTCCTGAGCAACAGGAGCAGTTTTAGCTTTAGCAGAACCACCACGACGACGTGTTGTCTTTTTAGCAGTTTGAGCGTTATCAGCACCGTAAACAGTGTTGTAATCAACTAATTCAATAATTGCCATCTCAGCATTATCACCTAAACGATTTTCTAATTTGATGATACGAGTGTAACCACCCGGGCGAGTTGCAATTTTTTCAGCGATATCGCGGAACAGGATGCTTACAGCATCTTTATCCTGCAGGTAGCTAAATACGGTACGACGCGAGTGTGTAGTATCGTTTTTTGATTTAGTTAAAATTGGCTCAACATAACCGCGTAAAGCTTTTGCTTTTGCTAATGTTGTAGTAATACGCTTGTGTAAAATAAGCGAAGTTGCCATGTTACTCATCATCGCCTTACGGTGACTGTTAGTACGGCCTAAGTGATTTAATTTTTTTCCGTGTCTCATTGTTATTTAATTTTAGCACGTGCATACCGTTGGGCGACAAATTAGGTCAAGCCCGCGGAATTATGCCTTCGCTGTTTTATTATTTAGTATTGAGATACGAGATTATAGATGTGAGAACTAATCTCCAATCATCAACCTCTAATCTCTAGTATTAATTATTCTTCGTCTAATTTGAATTTAGACAGATTCATACCAAAAGATAAACCTTTTGATTTAACTAGATCCTGAATTTCAGTTAATGATTTTTTACCGAAGTTTCTGAATTTTAACATATCAGCAACATCATAAGAAACCAAATCAGCAAGGCTACGGATGTCAGCAGCTTTCAAGCAATTTAATGCACGAACTGAAAGATCAAGGTCAACTAATTCAGTTTTAAGGATTTTACGCATATGTAATATCTCTTCGTCAACTTCTTTAGTTTCTTCTTTAGCCTGAGCTTCAAGCATCATGTTCTCATCGCTGAACAACATAAAGTGCTGGATAAGGATCTTAGCAGCTTCTTTAAGTGCATCTTCAGGATGTATTGAACCATCAGTAGTAATATCCAGAACTAATTTTTCGTAGTCTGTTTTTTGTTCTACACGATAGTTTTCAATAGTGAATTTTACATTCTTGATCGGAGTGAAAATAGAATCGATAGCGATAACACCTACGTTAGCATCAGGATTTTTATTTTCGTCACTTGGGATATAACCACGGCCCTTATTGATAGTAAGCTCGATTTCAAGCGTTACTGAAGAGTCCATGTTACAAATAACCAAATCAGGATTTAAAACTGTAAAATTGTTAGAGAACTTAGTGATGTCTCCGGCTTTAAAAGCATCCTGACCATTAATGATCACGAATATTTTTTCGCTGTCGCCAGATTCACCTGTTTTCTTAAACCTTACTTGTTTCAGGTTTAATATAATTTCGGTTACATCTTCAACAACACCTTTGATTGTAGAAAACTCATGCATCACGCCTGAAAAACGTACAGATGTGATCGCAAAACCTTCCAGTGATGAAAGTAAGATACGACGCAGAGCATTACCAATGGTTATACCGAAACCTGGTTCTAACGGACGAAACTCAAACGTGCCATCAAAATCAGTTGATTTCTGCATGATAACCTTGTCAGGTTTTTGAAATGCTAAAATTGCCATTTATATCCTTTATTTATTGTTTACTAATTGAATTTATTGATATGATAATTGAGATTTAAGCTGTGAGACCTGATTTCTCAAATCTCACAGCTTAAATCTCATATCTTATTTAGAGTATAACTCTACGATCAGATTTTCCTTGATGTTTTCAGGAATCTCATCACGATTTGGATAGTTTAGGAACTTGCCAGTTAATTCATTGGCATCCCATTCTAACCAGCTATATTTATTAATCTTTCTGCCAGCTACTGAATGAGAGATAGCTTCTAAAGATTTTGATTTCTCGCGTACTGATATAACATCACCTGCTTTTAACTGGTATGAAGCGATATTAACCACCGAACCATTAACATTGATGTGTTTGTGACCAACTAGTTGGCGTGCGCCTGAACGTGTTGGAGCAATACCTAAACGGTAAACTGCATTATCAAGGCGTGCCTCTAAAAACTTTAATAAGTTTTCGCCGGTGATACCTTCTTTAGCAGATGCGCGGTGAAACAAGTTTTCGAATTGTTTTTCTAATACACCGTAAGTGTATTTAACTTTTTGTTTCTCCATCAACTGAGTTGAATACTCAGATTGTTTTCCTCTTCTTTTTGAGGCGCCATGCATTCCTGGCGGATAGTTTTTTCTTTCTAACGCTTTATCCGGACCGAAGATCGGCTCACGGAAACGACGTGCAATTTTGGATTTTGGACCTGTGTATCTTGCCATTTTTGTGTTGTTTTAAAGTATCAAACGGCCCGCAGCCGCTGAATCTTAGCTTTAAAAATATGTATTAATTAAACTCTTCTTCTTTTTGAAGGACGGCAACCATTGTGTGGAAGCGGTGTAATATCCTTTATAGTAGTTACCTCGATACCTGCAGTTTGCAAAGTACGGATAGCTGATTCACGACCAGCACCCGGGCCTTTTACAAATACTTCTACTTTACGTAAGCCTAAATCATAAGCTACTTTGCCGCAATCAGAAGCAGCCTGGCCGGCAGCGTAAGGAGTGTTCTTTTTTGAACCTTTAAAACCCATTTTACCAGCAGATGACCATGATATAGCCTGGCCTGTTTTGTTGGTAAGGGTGATAATGATATTGTTGAATGTTGCGTTGATGTGTGCCTCGCCTACTGACTCAACAATTACAATACGCTTTTTGGTAACTTTTTTAGTTTTAGCCATTTTATGTTTTAATTACTGATTTGATGAATTACTGAATTATTAAATAATCCGGACCCATTAATCATTTTAATTTATTTATTCCTAATAATCGAAGAAAGCAACTAATCACTATTCCCCAATCACTAATCAACTATTATTTAGTAGCTTTCTTTTTGTTAGCAACTGTTTTACGTTTTCCTTTACGGGTACGTGAGTTGTTTTTAGTGCGTTGGCCACGTAACGGTAAACCTTTACGATGGCGTGTACCGCGGTAACAACCTATATCCATTAAACGTTTGATGTTAAGCTGAACTTCAGAACGCAGTGAACCTTCAACTTTGATCTGGTCATTAATAATACCACGAATAGCAGCTAACTGATCATCATTCCAATCCTGAACTTTAGTATTGAAATCAATACCAGCCTGGGTTAAAATTTGTTGAGCGGTTGAACGGCCGATTCCGTAGATATAGGTTAAGCCTATCTCTCCTCTTTTATTGTTTGGTAAATCAATACCTGATATCCTTGCCATATTTCTTATTTGTGCTTTTGCGTAATACCGAACGGCGGGCCACCGTTGTACGGGCTATTACAATCTTTTAATTATCCCTGACGTTGTTTGTACTTCGGGTTCTTTTTGTTAATAACATAAAGTTTACCGTTGCGGCGGATGATCTTACAATCAACACTACGCTTTTTAATGGATGCTCTAACTTTCATCTCTTTGTTTATTTATATCTATAGGTTATTCTACCCTTTGTTAAATCGTATGGACTCATTTCCAACTTTACTCTGTCGCCAGGTAAAATCTTGATGTAGTGCATGCGCATTTTGCCGGATATATGCGCAATAATTTCATGACCATTCTCCAATTCAACCCTGAACATAGCATTAGATAATGCCTCCCTGATAGTTCCGTCTTGTTCAATCGAAGATTGTTTAGCCATATTTTACTGATTATTACTCAATTATCCACCCTAAAAGCGGGATGCAAAATTAATAAAAATTTTTTAATTATTATTTTTTTCTTTCAAAACATTATCAACGTATGAAAATGTTGAAAGTATATCTACTTTTCCTTTAGTTACAGCTACCGTATGCTCGTAATGTGCTGATGGTTTTTTATCAACTGTTGATACTGTCCATCCATCATCCCAAAACTTAACACCGGCACGGCCTGCATTTATCATTGGTTCAATGGCAATTACCATTCCTTCTTCCAATTTAATGCCAGATCCTCGTTTGCCATAATTAGGCACTTCTGGTTTTTCATGCAAATGTAAACCAACGCCATGGCCAACCAACTCTTTAACTACACCAAAACCATGCTTTTCAGCATGCTCCTGTACCGCATAACCTATATCGCCTATCCGCATGCCTACTACAGCCTTTTCAACACCAAAGTCAAGGCATTCACGGGTAACACGCATCAATGTCTTAACGGTATCGCTAACCTCGCCTATGGCAAACGTAAAAGCCGAATCGCCGTAGTATTTATTTAATATAACACCACAATCAACTGATACCAGATCACCTTCAACCAACACATGGTTACCAGGAAAACCGTGTACCACCTGATCGTTAAGAGAAATACATAACGAGTAAGGGAAACCATGATAATTTAAGAAGGCGGGAATGCCACCATTATCACGTATAAAGGTTTCAGCAAGTTTGTTTAATTCAATAGTTTTAACACCCGGAGCAATAACCTTAGCTATCTCTCCGAGTGTTTTAGAAACAAGTAAAGAACTTTCTCTTATCAGTTCTATCTCTTCGACAGACTTATAATTGATCTTTGACATTGCTTATTTTTTAAATAACCGGGGTTGATCCTGTAACCGCAGGCGCTGAACTACGGGCTTTGATCCTTCCAGTTTTCATTAATCCGTCGTAATGGCGCATTAATAAATGACTTTCAATTTGTTGTAAGGTATCTAAAATTACACCTACTAATATGATAAGTGATGTTCCTCCAAAGAATCTTGAGAAGAGACTGCTTACACCGATCATGCTAGCTACAGCTGGTATAACAGCAATAATTGCTAACGCTAATGCACCAGGCAAGGTAATTTTAGAAATAATATCATCAAGAAAATTAGCTGTTGCCCTACCTGGTTGAACACCCGGAATAAAGCCGCCATTCTTCTTCATATCCTCAGCCATTTGATTCGGATTAACCGTAATAGCTGTATAAAAGAAAGTAAATAGTATAATCAATACTGCAAATAACAGGTTATGCTCCCATGAATTATAGTTAGCCAACCCCATTACTACTGCATTCGCAGCTACACTTGGAAATAATGAAGGGATATATGCCGGAATAAACATTAAAGCCTGGGCAAAAATGATTGGCATTACGTTTGCCGCATTCACCTTTAAAGGAATGTATTGGCGAACACCACCGTATTGTTTATTACCTACAATACGCTTTGCGTATTGTACAGCAACCTTCCGGGTACCCTGCACAATCATAATGGTAAACATTACAACTGCAATATAAGCTACAATCTCAACCACAAAAGTAATTAAACCACCCTGGCCGCTTCTGCGTGCATTAAATTCAGTTACAACCGCGCCAGGTAATGAAGCGATGATACCGATCATGATGATCAATGATATACCGTTACCAATACCCTTATCAGTTATACGCTCGCCTAACCACATTACAAATAAGGTACCTGATGTTAATACAAATACGTTTAATATAGTAAAGAATGGATCACCGATTAACCTTGCATCAGGGCCGATCTGAGATTTCAGATAGCCTATTGCTTGTAAAGCCGTAATACCTATTGTTAGGTAACGGGTCCACTGGTTAATTTTGTTTTGGCCGCTTTCGCCTTCTTTTTGCAGTTTAGCGAAGTATGGCACTGCTATACCAAGCAATTGCACCACAATTGAAGCCGAGATATAAGGCATTACACCTAATGCAAAAATCGATGCACGCGAAAACGCGCCACCGGCAAACATGTTTAATAATCCTAATAAACCTTCTTTAGCGCTGGTGTTTAATGATGCAGGATCTACACCAGGTAAAACAATAACGCAACCTATACGGTATATTAAAAGAAATAAGAGTGTGTTGGTTATACGCACTCTTAGATCCTCGATTTTCCAAATATTGGATAATGTGGTGAAAAAATTCTTCATTTGAAAAATTATAGCTTAACTATGGTACCACCAGCTGCTTCAATTGCTTTTTGCGCTGTGGCAGTAAATGCATGTGCTTTAACTTCTAAAGTGGCTTTCAGTTCGCCACGACCTAAAATCTTAACAAGGTCGCTCTTTTTCGATACTAAACCATATTGTTTTAGTGTATCAAAATCAATTGCTGTAACTGAATGCTGCTCAACTAAGCCTTGTAATACATCAAGGTTAACACCTACGTATTCTACGCGGTTGTTATTCTTGAAGCCTACTTTAGGCACACGGCGTTGTAACGGCATCTGTCCACCTTCGAAACCAATTTTGGCTGAAGTGCCTGAACGTGAACCTGCGCCTTTATGGCCACGGGTTGATGTTCCACCACGGCCAGAACCTGTACCACGGCCTATTCTTTTTCTATTTTTAGTAGAACCTTCTGCAGGTTTTAAATTACTTAAATTCATGATATTAAATATTTTCTACCGCTACCAAATGGTTAACTTTCTTTACCATACCGATGATAGCCGGATTAGCTTCAACTTCCACGCTGTGGTTAATTTTACGAAGTCCTAAGGCTTCGATGGTTCTTTTTTGGCGTTCACTTCTATCGATCACGCTTTTAATCTGTGTTATTTTGATTTTTGCCATGACTAATTATCCGTTAAATACTTTACCTAAACTAACGCCGCGGTGTTGTGCTACAGTATAAGCATCACGTAATTGTGATAACGCCGATACAGTTGCTTTAACCACGTTGTGTGGATTTGATGAACCTTTTGATTTTGCCAATACATTGTGAACACCTGCAGACTCTAATACTGCACGCATTGCACCACCAGCAATTACACCGGTACCATTCGCAGCTGGTTTAATAAAAACAAAACCACCTGAAAATTTACCAATTTGCTCATGAGGTACAGTACCGTTAATGATAGGCACTTTTACCAAGTTCTTTTTAGCATCATCAATGCCTTTAGCAATAGCTTCAGTTACTTCCTTAGCTTTACCTAAGCCATAACCTACAACACCGTTTTCATCACCTACTACTACAATAGCAGAAAAGCTGAATGTACGGCCACCTTTGGTTACTTTGGCTACACGTTGTATGCTCACCAAGCGGTCTTTTAATTCGATCTCGCTTGTTTTTACTCTTTTTATGTTGATTGTTGACATTTCCTGTTTCGATTAAAAGTTTAAACCGCCTTCACGTGCACCTTCAGCCAGTGATTTAACACGGCCATGATACAAATAACCGTTTCTATCGAAAACAACATCTTTAATGCCAGCAGCTAAGGCTTTCTCAGCTACCAGTTTGCCTACGGCTACTGATTGATCTGATTTAGTACCTGTTGTTGCTACAAAATCTTTTGATAAAGATGATGCTGATACAATAGTTTTTCCGGATACATCGTCAATTATCTGGGCATAAATACCTTTATTGCTTCTGTATACAGACAAGCGCGGACGCGCTGTTGAACCTGAAAGACGTTTTCTAATGCCTTTCTTTATTCTGTCTCTTCTTGATAGTTTAGCTCCCATGACGATTATTTTTTAGATGCTGATTTACCTGCTTTTCTTCTCAATATCTCGCCAACAAACTTGATACCTTTACCTTTGTAAGGTTCTGGTGTACGTAACGAGCGTATTTTTGCAGCCACTTGGCCGATCAATTGTTTATCAATTGATTCCAAAATGATAGTTGGGTTTTTACCCTTTTCAGCAGTTGTTGAAACTTTAATTTCTTGTGGCAATTCAAATACCCAGTGGTGAGAGTAACCCAACACTAAATCTAATGTATTACCTGTATTGGTTGCGCGGTAACCTACACCCACTAATTCCTGCTCAATTTTGTAACCAGTGGTTACACCTACAACCATATTATTTAAAAGCGAACGGTACAAACCGTGTAATGCTTTGTGGCGTTTTTGCTCTGAAGGGCGCTTAACAAGCAAATTTCCTTCTTCCTGCTCAACAATGATGTCACTGTCTACAGCTTGATGCAACTCACCTTTAGGGCCTTTAACAGTAACCAGGTTCTCTGGTGATACTATTACAGTTACTCCCTGCGGTAGTGCTATTGGTGCTTTTCCTATTCTTGACATTGCTTAATTTCTCCTATTAATAAACGTAGCATAAAACTTCACCACCTATGTTTTGTTGACGAGCTTCTTTATCGGTCATTACACCTTTAGAAGTTGACAGGATGGCGATACCTAAACCATTTAATACTCTTGGCATATTATCCATGCCTGCGTATTTCCTCAAACCTGGTTTACTTATACGTGCGATGCTGCGGATAGCAGAAATTTTAGTTATCGGGTGGTATTTTAATGCCACTTTAATAGTGCCTTGCGGACCATTTTCCTCAAACTTGTAGTTCGCGATGTAACCTTTGTCGAAAAGCACCTTAGTGATTTCCTTCTTCAGATTTGATGCAGGAATTTCAACAACCCTATGGTTGGCTTTAATAGCATTCCTTACTCTTGTAAGATAATCTGCGATTGGATCTGTATTCATTTTTCTATGTTATGACAGTGGTTTCCTTCCCGTAACGTCCGGGGCGACCTTCTATCGGTTAATTCTTTTTTTAGTACTTAGTCGCTAGTATCAAGTAACTAGTATTGATTTTCATCTTGATACCTGATACTATGAACTTGCTACTGAATTATTACCAGCTAGCTTTTCTTACTCCCGGTATTTTACCAGCTAGGGCCATTTCACGGAATGTAACACGTGAAATACCAAATTGGCGCATATAACCACGAGGGCGGCCGGTTAATTTGCAACGGTTGTGCAATTTTACCGGTGATGCAGCTTTAGGTAATTTATCTAAACCTGCGTAATCGCCTGCTGCTTTAAGAGTTTCCCTTTTTTCAGCGTATTTAGCTACTAACTTAGCACGTTTAAGTTCACGTGCTTTTATACCTTCTTTAGCCATTGATATTTTGATTTTTAAATGGTAATCCAAATTGTTTCAGCAACTCAAGTGCTTCAACATCGTTTGTTGCCGATGTTACAAAGGTAATATCCATACCTTGAATTTTATTGATTTTATCAATATTAATCTCAGGGAATATAATTTGCTCTGTAATACCTAAAGTATAGTTACCTCTTCCGTCAAAACCCTTATCATTGATGCCTTTAAAATCACGTATACGTGGTAAAGCAACAGAGATTAAACGATCTAAAAACTCATACATTGTGTTGTCACGCAGGGTAACACGTACGCCGATTGGCATATTTTTACGCAATTTAAAGTTTGATATATCTTTTTTAGATTTTGATGATACCGCTTGCTGGCCAGTAATAGTAGTTAACTCAGTAATGGTGTTCTCGATCAATTTCTTGTCGGTAGTTGCACCACCTACACCCTGGTTAATTGCAATTTTTTGCAATTTAGGAACCTGCATAACGCTTTTGTACTGAAATTTTTCTTTCAGCGCGGCGCGGATATCGTCCTTATATTTTGTTTTTAATCTTGGTGTGTAAGTCATTACTTAATTTCCTCCCCTGATTTTTTTGATACCCTAACTAATTTACCGGCATCATTTAATTTCCTTCCAACACGTGTTGGTTTACCAGTTTTGGCATCAACCAAAGCTAAGTTTGATACGTGTATAGCAGCTTCTTGTTTAACAATTCCGCCGTTAGGATTAGCAGCATTAGGTTTTGTATGTTTTGATACTAAGTTAGCACCTTCAACAATTGCCCTGCCTGTAGCTAATATCACTTCAGTTATTTTACCTTGCGTACCTTTTGAGTCGCCGGCTATCACCTGCACTAAATCACCCTTACGGATTTTTAATTTAGCTGGTTGTGCGTGTTTTTTCTTATCCATTGTTACAATACCTCCGGTGCTAATGATACAATTTTCATAAATTGTTTCTCACGCAGTTCCCTTGCAACAGGGCCGAAGATACGTGTACCACGTGGCTCGTCCTGGTTGTTTAACAATACTGCTGCGTTATCGTCAAAACGTATATATGAACCGTCTTTTCTACGGATTTCTTTTTTGGTACGTACTACTACCGCTTTTGATACAGTACCTTTTTTCACGTTACCTGATGGTATCGCGCTTTTTACGGTAACTACTATCTTATCGCCAATAGAAGCATATCTTTTGCCGGTACCGCCCAATACGCGGATAACTAAAACTTCTTTAGCGCCGCTGTTATCAGCTACATTTAATCTTGATTCCTGTTGTACCATGTTATTTAGCCCTTTCTAAAATTTGAACTAATCTCCAGTTTTTGCTTTTGCTCAACGGGCGTGTTTCCATTATCAAAACGGTATCACCAATACCACAGGTATTAGTCTCGTCATGAGCCATAAATTTGGTAGTTTTCTTAACGAACTTACCATAAATCGGGTGCTTCACCTTCCGCTCAACAGCTACAACGATAGATTTTTCCATCTTGTTGCTAACTACCAGGCCGGTACGTGTTTTTCTTAAATTTCTTTCCATTTCTAAAAAATTAATTCTTTTCAGAAGCCGGCGCAGCTTTGCGCTTAGTTAATTCAGTAGTTAAACGAGCAACTTCCTTGCGTACTTTTGTGATACGTGTTGGGTTCTCAATAGCCGAAACTGCATGTGCAAATTTCAGTTTGGTGAGATTCGCTCTCTCTTCGCCGATTCTTGCAACCAATTCTTCAGTTGATAGCTCTAAAATTTCTGAGTTCTTCATTTTCTCTTGTTAGTTATTTGAGTTTTTAGTTCTAAGCCCGCTTATCAAACTGATAACTGCAAACTCAAAACCGCTAACTTTTTTATTTATGCTTCTACGTAATCTCTACGTACTATAAATCTTGTTTGTACCGGCAGTTTCTGTGCTGCAAGGCGCAATGCCTCTTTAGCAACGTCCATTGGTACTCCTTCTGCTTCAAAGATGATCCTTCCGGGGCGTACTACCGCTACCCAGTATTCAGGGGCACCTTTACCTTTACCCATACGTACTTCCGCTGGTTTTTTGGTTACAGGTTTGTCAGGGAATATTCTGATCCATACCTGGCCTTCACGTTTCATAAAACGTGTTACAGCAATACGGGCAGCCTCGATCTGACGGCTGGTAATCCAGGCCGGCTCGAGTGATTTTATACCGAAAGATCCGAATGAAAGTTCAGCGCCACGACTGGCGTTTCCCTTCATCTTGCCTTTTTGCATCTTTCTGAACTTAGTTCTTTTTGGCTGTAGCATTTTCTTAAGCTTTTATATCAAACTGATATATTAATCTACTATAATTATTATCTCTTTGCTGGACCACCCGGGCGATTGCCACCTGGACGGCTATTTCCTGGACCACCTGGGCGATTTCCACCACCACGGTTGTTAGGGTTACCACCTGGCTTCCTGTCGCCACCGCCTCTGCGGTCGCCACCACGGTCACCACCTCTTTCGTTGCCACCACGGCCACCGAAACCGGCTGCGTTACCTTCTGGGCGTCCACCTTTACCGCTGTTGCTGCTTGTACCACCAATATTTGGAGACAAGTCGCGTTTGCCGTAAACTTCGCCTTTACAGATCCAAACTTTAACACCTATTTTACCATAAGTAGTTAATGCTTCTGCTAAAGCGTAGTCAATATCAGCACGGAAAGTGTGCAAAGGAATTCTTCCTTCTTTATATTGTTCGCTACGTGCCATTTCCGCACCGCCTAAACGGCCTGATGTCATCACTTTAATTCCTTCAGCACCCATTCTCATGGTTGAAGCAATTGTGGTTTTCATCGCACGACGGAAAGAGATACGTGCTTCTAATTGTTTTGCTATGCCTTCTGCAACTAATTGTGCATCAAGCTCAGGGCGTTTGATTTCGAATATGTTGATCTGAACTTCCTTTTTAGTAAGTTTTTTCAACTCTTCTTTGATCTTATCAACCTCGGCGCCACCTTTACCAATTACAATACCCGGGCGTGCAGTGTGAATAGTTACCGTGATGCGTTTTAAAGTACGCTCAATAACTATTTTAGATACACCACCTTTGTTTATACGTGCTGAAAGGTATTTGCGGATCTTTTCGTCTTCAACTAATTTATCGGCATAGTGATTTCCACCGAACCAATTAGAATCCCAACCTTTGATGATTCCTAACCTGTTACCTATTGGATTTGCTTTCTGTCCCATAATTAGTTGTTATCGTTTTTACTGTCCACAATAAGTGTTACATGGTTTGAGCGTTTGCGGATACGGTATCCTCTTCCTTGCGGAGCAGGGCGTAATCTTTTTAACTGGCGGCCACCACCTACCGAGATCTCTTTAACATATAGAGCGCTGTCTTCAACACGTTTGTCTTCATTTTTTGCTTCCCAGTTTTTAATAGCTGATAACAATAATTTCTCAACGCGTATCGCTGCTTCTTTATTAGTAAATTTTAAGATGTATAACGCTTTCTCAACGTTTTCACCACGTATCAGGTCAACCACCAAACGCATTTTGCGGGGTGAAGTTGGGCAGTTCTGTAGTTTAGCAACTGAAGAGCCACCCACAAGGGCTTTTGCTGCTTCTTTTTGTTGCCTGATCAGTACAGACTTTTTGATTTTAGTTGTTGCTTCCATGCCTTATTTTTTCTTTTCTGCGTGACCGCGGAATGTACGGGTTGGGGCAAACTCGCCCAACTTATGACCAACCATGTTTTCTGTTACATACACTGGTATAAATTTGTTACCGTTGTGTACTGCGAATGTATGACCAACAAAATCCGGAGAAATCATGGAACGACGTGACCATGTTTTTACTACTGATTTCTTATTTGAATCATTTAGTGTCGTAACCTTTTTGTCAAGGTTATGATCGATGTAAGGTCCTTTTCTAATTGAACGTGCCATTGCTATTTCTTCCTTCTTTCAATGATATAACGATCCGATGATTTCTTTTTGTCACGGGTTTTGTAGCCTTTAGCTAATAAACCTTTACGTGAACGTGGGTGACCACCTGAGGCTCTTCCCTCACCACCACCCATAGGGTGATCTACCGGGTTCATGGCTACACCACGAACTCTTGGGCGACGACCTAACCAGCGTTTGCGACCAGCTTTACCTAACACCGCGTTTGCTTTTTCGCCATTTGAAACGGTACCGATAGTTGCCAAACAAGTTGACAAGATCATACGTGTTTCGCCTGAAGGCAATTTGATGATAGCGTATTTGCCGTCACGTGCTGATAGCTGAGCATAAGCACCTGCACTACGTGCGATGATACCACCCTGGCCTGGATTTAATTCAATGTTATGAATAATAGAACCCAATGGGATATTTTTCAATGGCATTGTATTTCCAACTTCAGGAGCTGCTGTTTCGCCTGATACAACAGTTTGACCAACTGTTAATCCTGCCGGAGCGATCATATATCTTTTTTCACCATCTACAAAGTGAAGTAGCGCTATACGAGCTGAACGGTTAGGATCATACTCAATAGTTGCAACTTTTGCAGGGATGTCGAATTTATTTCTTTTGAAATCTATTATTCTATATGCTTGTTTATGACCACCACCCATGTAGCGCATAGTCATTTTACCGCTGTTGTTACGACCACCAGACCTTGTATTAGCTGCTTCAACCAACGATTTTTCAGGAACGTTAGTAGTGATGTCAGAATTAATAACATCTACTCTAAAACGAGTGCCGGGGGTAACCGGTTTAAATCTTTTAACTGCCATCTCTATTATATATTGCTGTAAAAGTCTATAGTTTCACCGTCTTTAAGCGTGATGATCGCTTTTTTATACGCAGCAGCACGGCCGCTAACGGCGCCTGCTTTAGTATTGCGGCTTTTTAATTTACCAACGTACCTCATGGTATTTACATCTGTAATGTTCACACCGTACATTTTTTCAATAGCTGCTTTTATCTGGATTTTGTTGGCCCTTGGGTCAACTATAAAAGCATAACGATTAAGCTTCTCAGTTAATTGAGCAACTTTTTCGGTAAGTAAGGGTTTTCTTAAAATTTCCATAATTACTTAGCTAATGCTTCCTCCAAAGTTTTAACAGCACCTGCGGTTAGTAAAAGTTTGCCTGCGTTTAACACATCATAAGTGTTTAACTGGTCGGCAGTAATAACTTTCGCTTTCTTCAAGTTTCTGCTTGATAAATACACATTGTTATCTGCAGTTGCCAATACTAATAATGTCCTTACGTTAGTAACATTAAGATCGGCTACCATTTGTATGTAGTTTTTAGTTTTGATAGAATCAAAATTGAAATCTTCTAAAACAACTACATTGTTATCTTTTGCTTTATATGATAAGGCTGATTTACGTGCCAGCGCTTTAAGTTTCTTATTTAATTTGAAACTGTAATCGCGTGGTTGCGGACCGAATACACGGCCACCACCATTAAACAATGGTGATTTTATACTACCTGCACGGGCACCGCCGGTACCTTTTTGCTTATATAATTTGCGGGTTGAACCTGCAATCTCGTTACGCTGTTTTGATTTGTGCGTACCTTGACGTTGATTAGCTAAAAACTGCTTAACATCAAGATAGATAGCATGATCGTTAGGTTCGATTCCGAATACGGACTCAGGAAGTTGCACTTTGGCACCTGTTTCTTTACCTGATACATTTAATACTTTAACTTCCATCTTATTTATCCACTATTACGAATGAACCCTTAGCTCCAGGTATGGAACCTTTAACTACTAATAGGTTTTGCTCAGGATAAACCTTCAAAACTTCTAAGTTTTGAACCTTAACGCGCTCATTACCCATTTGACCAGCCATACGCATACCTTTGAATACACGAGAAGGCCATGATGACGCTCCTAATGAACCCGGTGCACGTAAACGGTTATGTTGACCGTGAGTTTGCATACCCACACCACTAAAACCGTGACGCTTTACAACACCTTGAAATCCTTTACCTTTTGAAGTACCTACTACGTCAACAAAATCTCCGCTGGCGAAAATAGCTACAGTGACAGTGTCACCTAAGTTTTTTTCGTCTTCGAAAGTTTTGAATTCAACAAGCTTACGCTTTGGAGCAGTACCGGCTTTTTGGAAGTGGCCTTTTAAAGGGCCTGAGGTGTTTTTTTCTTTCTTGTCGCCATATGCTAACTGAACAGCAGCATATCCGTCTGTATCCACAGATCTAACTTGTGTTACAACGCAAGGGCCAGCTTCGATTACCGTACAAGGGATATTCTTCCCTGTCTCATCGAAAATGCTGGTCATTCCTACCTTTTTACCAATAATTCCTGACATTTTCTTTTAATTTATTTGTGCCCATCGAAGCAGTAGGGCTTCGTTCAAGGCAATTCTTCCCCGTTAAGGGACGGCAAAGATAGGAACTTTACATTAAATATCAAATAGTTAGTACGTTATTTTTTCATAAATATTTACAAGTAACATCATGAACAAAAAGCTGATATTAAAAATGCTGTTTAAACATGATTATTAAGCAGTTTGCAATTATTAATTAAATGAAAAGACTTTTATATTTACTTTGTGAAACACACCAAACTGTATCTTAATATATTATTATTTATAACATTAACAGCATTTAAAGTTCATGCGCAGGAAGAAGTTCAACCAAGCTTTCCTGGCGGGATGCCGGAATTTTCAAAATATATCTTAAAAAATCTAAAATATCCGGATGTTGCAGCAGTTGTAGGCCTTACAGGTAAAGTAAACGTTAATTTTGTAGTGGAGAAA
>Ga0302197_10000535_pt1 | contig 38489 bp, 52 predicted proteins | sample II_Bog_N2_1_FD_193526 | JGI IMG/M metagenome (GOLD analysis project Ga0302197, IMG submission 193526) | Peat permafrost microbial communities from Stordalen Mire near Abisko, Sweden - II_Bog_N2_1 | ecosystem: Environmental > Terrestrial > Soil > Wetlands > Peat | place: Sweden: Abisko... | reverse complement strand
GTAGTTGCCGCCGTTGTCGCAGCTGTAGTTGCCGCCGTTGTCGTGGCAACTTGTGCGGCTGTAGCCCCGAGAGTTGCCGCCGGAGCGGCGGCGGTGAATATCGACTCCTCAGATACCGCAGAGGCCTCCATTGCCCCATCCTCAACCAGCCCCGCTCCGCCTTGGAAAAGTTTCTGTAGATACGGAGCGGCCTTGCCGATCATGCCGTTGAAAAACTTTCCCATTCCTTGGGCTGCAGCAGCTGCATAGGTGGCCCCCTGGAATAGGATCAGGGCGGCGACGACCGCCCCTATGCCCTTGGCCAGGTCCTTGAACGCCGTCATGATCGTGCCGTTGGACATCCCGATGGTCTCCAAGAGGCTCTGTATAGCCGTGCCTACCCAGGAGAACAGCTTTGCCACGTAGGTCAACCCCGTGCCGAACAGCTGGAAGCCCCACAGGACCGGCTTGAACACGGCTGTTAAGACGTCCATGACGGCGAGCAGGCCGTTTATAACGATGTCCAATACAGGCCCGACGATTGAGGCTATCGGGTCTATAACGAGCGTCTTGACCCTGCTCCACAGCATTTCCATCTTCTCGCCGAAGGTCGCGTTGTTCCTCTCGTAGTCTTCTATTTTTTGTCTTGTTAGCCATGACGCTTCCGCCTGGTGTGTCAGTTCGTCGAACGATGCCCCGGTGGCCTTCTGCGCCCGTATTAGGTTCGCGATCGCTTTTACCTGCTCGTCGCTCGCGCCTATCGTGTTCAGGGACTGTATCCCTCTGAAGTCTATATTCCCGGCCTGGTCAACGTAGCCGTGCTGCTTGATGTCCTTGGCGGCAGTCGTGATGAATTCCTTGAACGCCTCGCCGACCTTCCCGACTCTGATCTCTGCCCATATCTTGGCCGTGCTCTCGGCGACCGACCTGAACCCGAGCGCCATAGCCATGTTCTGCTTCTGGTACACGCTTGTGAACTCGTTGTACTGCTGCGCGAAAGCGGCCATGCCGCTGATGCTAACGTTCAACTTTGACGAGAGGAAGGCCATCTGCTCGAGGCCCTTGATGCCGTTCGCTATGTAAAGCTTGCCTGACAGTGCCGAAGCCTCCGCCAGGTTCTTGAAGAACCCGTTCACCGCTATGCCGTTCTCGACGGCGATCTGGGTCCCCTCCTCCATGATGTGGTTTACGTCCTTGATTTTTATGCCGAAGTTGTATACGAGGTTTGACGTGAGGCCGCTCAGCACGCCAGAGTCTATGGCGAACTGTTTTGACAACTTGGCCGCCTCGACCCCGTACCTCTGCATGGCGCCTTGCGATTTGTTCAGGTCTTCCGTTACGCCTATCAGGTTGTTACCTTTGCTGAAGGCTTGGAATGAGTTCAGCAGCTCCTCTACGCTCAGGTTGTTGTTCGACGACAACGTGTTGATGGAGCCGATGCTTGCGCCGTTTCCGATCATGCCGTTCCCGAAGTCGTTAAACCCGATGCTGTTGGCGTTGATCGAGCCGCTCATCTTCCTGTTGAACTTTATGAGCTGGTCGTTCATGCCGTAAAGGATCTTGATGGTCTCGCCTAAAATCATACCCGCGACGCCGAACTCCTCCGCTATCCTGCCTATGCTTACGCCGGAATCCTTGAAGAAGCCGTTCAGGTCGTTCAGTGTTAGCTTAGTGGTCTCGGTAAACTTCACGTGTTCGTCGGACATGGCGTTTAGCGCGTCGTTGAACTGGCTCATGGTGGCTATGCTTATACCATAGTCCTTCATCATCTGAGCCTCCCTTTTCTCGAGGGCTTTTTGCTTGTTTTCTATGTCGGTGTTGAGCTTGTCATTTATATTCCAGTATTTATTCCTCTTCTTCTCGTTCGTTTCGGCTTCCAGCTGCCTGTTGTTCTCATGCAGCAGCTGTGTGGACTTAATTATTTGCTCGGCGAGGCCCTTCAGTTCCCTTTCGGCGGCGGCGAAGGCTTGCTTCTGACGAGTGGTCAACATCACGCCGTCGTCCTTTATACCCGAGCTTGCCACCTTGGAGGAACCGATTATCCTCGCGATCATGTCTGAAATTTTGTCTGCCATTATAGTATTTCTGAATTTTTAAATACAAAAATTAAGCGTTAATTTTAAAAAGACCATAACATATTAATAAATAAACATTAATGAACGAATTATTAAGCCCGGTTGGTATGAAAAACCCAAACTCCGTAATGGCTGAGGCGTCGAAAACGTCTCCCGTGAAGGTGGAGGATAATGACTTTGAGGAGGGCACGATCGACATCCCGTTACCGTCAAAGGGCGTCTTCTACCACCCGCCTTTTCGCAACACTACCGAGTTATACGTCAGGCCGCTTGACTGGAGGGACGAGGACATATTGACGACGAAAGCATACATGGAGAACGGAACGGTATTCGACAAGTTGGTGACCGCCACGATACAGACCAAAGGCATAACTGCCAAGCACCTGGTGCCCGTGGACAGGGACACAATCCTACTGTGGCTAAGGTCAACGGCCATGGGTAACGACATGACCGTTAGCTTCAACTGCCCGCTATGCAAGAAGAGCACCGAGGCGTCTTGGGACCTCTCTAAGTTGTCGATCCCGAAGTTCGACCCGAAGATAGAGGAGGAGCTGATGACCTTCGGGGAGATCACCGTCGTGACCCCGAAGCTCGGCCTGAAAGTGAAGATCAGGACGCCCACAATCGGCGAGTCGAATGATACGGAGAAGAGGCTCGCGCGCAAGAAGGAAAACGAGAACAGCGAGGTGGACTTCCTTGGCACTGGTTCCATATTGCTAATGATCTCCGGCGTAGAGGTCGAGGAGGGCAGGATATTGCGCAACCAGAACGAGATAAGAAATTACTTCAACAAGGTGCTGCTGCCGATCAAGGACTCGAGGTTCATCCGCGACAAGGCAATATCGATAAACTTAAAGTATGACACCAAGCAAGATGTTGCTTGCAAACATTGTTCGCATGTAGTGGAGGGCATGGAGATGCCCATAGTGCATCCTAACTTTCTTTGGACTTAGTCACCACCACAAGAACGTCCTCTGGGCGGAGCTTAACTTCCTCGTGTTCTTCGGGAAGTTCGACGCGCACACGGTGAAGCGAATGTCGCGTCCGATGCGTAAATTCATGATCGACAAGACAGTGGAAAACTACAAGCTATTGTACAAAAATACTGGAAGTTCTTCCAACAGCACCACCAGGGAACTGTAAATTCAAGGGGCCTTTTCGGGCCCCTTTTCTTTTGCCTAAAAGTGCTAAAGTGTGAAATCCGCGCACTATATACGGATATATTATATATATTGTATAATAGAAAGCTCCAGAAACCCTTTAGGCACTTTGGGGATTTTGTTCTACTTTTGAGTTCTAATCGGAAAAGATGCAAAAACAAACTTTTTATCAGCACGACACTTTGGGCGGCATAAGGCAGTGGTCAGTATGGGTTACGGATAACGGCGACGGTACCGCCACGCTCACTACGGAATCGGGACTTCAGGGCGGTCAGTTGATCGTGACTGACACGCCGATAACCAAGGGGTTGAACATTGGCAAGAAGAACGAGACCACCGCCTACCAGCAGGCGGTTAAGGATGCCACGACCGAGCTAAACAAGAAGGTCAAGAAGGGCTACGTTAGCGACATCACCCAGATAAAGGCTAAGGTTGACACGGCCACCATAAAGGCCCCTATGAAGGGTTACCTATACCACCCTACCGGCAAAATGACGAAGTCGCTTACACTCGACAAGTTGGGCCTTCGCGGCAAGAAGGTCGGTATCCAGCGCAAGCTCGACGGCTGGAGGTTCAGGATACACATCACGAGGACGAACATCGTGTTCTACACGTCGTCAGGTGACGTGACGCTTGAGTTCCCGCAAATATCCGAGTCGCTCAGGAAGTCTTTCGACAAGATAATAGACTACGTTTCCAAGAAATACGGCATAGAGGAGTACTACCTCGACGGCGAGGTTTACAACCACGACCTCGGCTTCCAGAAGACCGCTTCGGCTTGTTCCGCCGGCGGAAAGAAGACCAGCCAGGCACAATTGTCCCCAGATCAGAAGGCTTTGAGGGATCAAATGCACTTCTATCTCTTCGACGTTTGCCTCGACGCGCCGTATACCACTCGTGTGCGCGTTTTGGAGTACTTCTACTCACCTGTAATCAAAAAGGTTGACACAATCATTATTGACGCTGAGGAGTCCGTAATCGACTCCTTATTCACCCAGTTCTTGGGCGAGGGCTACGAGGGTCTGATGATCAGAACGCTCGACCAGCCTTACGAATACAAGAGGACGAGGCAGCTTACGAAGTACAAACCCCTCATCGACGACGAGTTTGAGATCGTGGGGTTTGAGGAGTCGATACAGAAGAACACGCTCGGCGCCTTGGTCTGTGCGATGCCTGACGGCAGGACTTTCAGTACGAACCTTAAGGGTGAAATCGGCACCGACAAGGTGAAGAAGCAGATATGGGACAACCAGGCAGACTACCTTGGTAAGTGGATCACGATAGAGTTCCTTGAATACACGAAGGCGAATCTGCCTCGCATACCGAGGGGCAAGACATTCAGGGCCGGTAAATCAAAAGACTGATATGAAAATAGACGATAAAGATATTGAGGATGGCGTTAGGCCGCTCCCGGTAAGAAGGGGTTGCGGTGCATGGGGACCTTGTGCTTGCACCGGTAAATGCAAGCAGATCATTGGGTACATAGACTATGACCTTTACACTTATTTTTTGAGCAACTACGTTTCGCAAGAAGAGTTTGTGGATATGCACATGAAGGCGGTCGAGAAGACGGAACCACAAGAGGTCGAACCGATCTCTTTCGAGATGCATCTGCCTCCTGGTGAGATGGTCATTAGGCTTAGCGAGATAAAGAGGCATTTCGTAGATAGCGACAGACCTTTCGTTCTGACGGCTTTCGGCAAGCGTATCACGAAGGAGAATCAGAGAGAGTTCCAATTTATAAAGGAAAACAGAAAGGAATTGGAAGAACTTCTGAAAAAGCACAATGGACATTTCTTTGCAAACAATTTCGAATGACAAAGTGGATTATGAGGGCTGCGGACCCGATGGAGATCGATGTGGACTTTGATCACTTCTTCACGTGGGACGACGATCTGAAATGGTACAAGGGAGTTTACAAGGACGGGTTCGAGCAGTACGTTACCGACGCGGACCTGTTCGACACGAAGCGCGCCCTGTTTGAGGCCGTCTTAGACGGCAGGGTGTTCCCGCAGCCGATGTCCGAGAATGATAAAATTTTTCAATTAGCTGTATTCGACGCACATGAGAAAATTGCTGCTGCAAGAGATATATTACCCGAATGAGTGGAAGATATTCGTATGCTGTATAATGCTCAACCAGACGACCGGCACGCAGGTCCACCAGGTCATAAAGGACCTATTCAGGAGGTACCCGAACCCGAAGAGGATGTCGGAGGCAGACCCGGTAGAGCTCGCTGAGGTGATAAGGTCGTGCGGGTTGTACAACAGGCGAGCGGCTATACTCATCCGCATGAGCAATGAGTTCCGTAAGGGTGATTGGCTGGAGCCGAAAGATCTGTACGGTCTCGGGCAGTACGCACAGGAATCTTGGCGTATTTTTATCAGGGGCGAGGTTTTCACGCCGCATGATAAGGAGCTAAAAAAGTACATCGAATGGAAGAGGACTTTGTTGATGAGGAAAACCGTAAAGAAATGATTAAGAGTCCCATACGAAACATATATGAGCTTGGCCGGCCTGGCGATTTTTTCATTTCTGGACTTGACCGGCCAGACATGCCAATATCCATTGATAGGATAATGAGCATGAAGCTTATGGACGTAATGGACTTATTATTTGAAGAGAGAATACTAATTAGACCGCACTTATGATAAAATATTTAATATCCAAGCCGGACAGTTCAGTCATGGTGGTAGACGAGAATTTGCCAGTGACGTACAAGCTTGTTTTCGATTCGAAGGACCGGCTCGTGCAGTCTGTATCGGACGACAAAAGGGAAAAAGTGTCCGCGATCTACATAGTCGAGCCAGAGTACAACCAGGTACGGGACGAACTGTTTCCGGTGGAAAAGCTCGAATACAAGGGCAGCTTGGACGACTTCAGGAAATCTGATGTATATTCGTACGATGGGATAAACGTGTATCTGGAAGATAACGTCACCCTCGCATTCCAAATAAACAAACTGTACTTTATATGACGTACGAGAAAGAAATTATACTAATATCAGACTACCGCATGCCATGGCCGGTGGTCAACCCGATCAACCTCGTGGACTTCTACGGCATAGACTCGGACGACCCTGAGTACCTCATAATACACTTAAATTAATCGTATGTGCTTGATAATCAAATCCGGCCCGCATATAGCGTCGAAGGATATTTACACGCTTAAGATGGGTGAGTACGCCTCCTTGGAGAAGTGTAGTTCTTTTTTCATGAATGAGGAGCAGAATGTTGGTGAGTTGCTTACTTCAGACTGCGTGGCTAATAAGAGTGGGAGTTTTGTTGGCAAGGGATTGCATTCTATATGTGACGTGTCTGTGCGAAATATATTACAAAATTATGACTTCAAAAGAAATAACAGTAGGGGTATATACCTTTGCAGAATACCTAAAGGGTCGGAGTTCTACATAGGGAGAGATGGCGACATTGTATCGGACTGTCTGATATTGGACGAACTGATTGTATCGAACTCGGATTTGTTGGAGGAGAAGGTAAATGTTAACAATACCAAAGGAGCCTTCAAACTCGCTGTAAAGATTCTCCTCACGTATGGCATAAAGATCGGCGATCTCGGGGAATTGTGATTATATTTGCTTCATAAATAACAAATATGACGATAACATCATGGAAACAGGACGACGACATACTCGAGAACTTCTTGATAAAGACGGACTCCTATAAAGTTACCCATTTCCCGCAGTATCCCAAAGGGACCACAGAGGTCTACTCCTACGGGGAGGCCAGGGGTTGCACGCCGCTGAAGCCTAACGGCAAGCCGCTTTACGATTACTCACTCGTTTTCGGTCTACAATATGTGCTGAAGAGGCATTTGGCCGGCCCGCAGGTCACACATGAGAAGATAGACGAGGCCAAGCTTTTCTTCCAGAAGCATTTCGGCGCGGACCTTTTTAACGAGGCCGGCTGGAGATACATAGCAGACCACTACAACGGCTACCTGCCGCTTATCATAAAGGCTCTGCCAGAGGGTATCAAGGTGCCTCTGAAGACGCCTCTTTTCACCATTGTTAATACTGACCCAGAGTGTTTTTGGCTCACGAACTACGTTGAGACCATTATATCCCACGTATGGCACCCGCTTACTGTAGCGACGAATTCTGCGCATGCCAGGGATATTATAAGGGCTGCACAAGACAGGAGTGATGATAGTACCTTTGTAGACTACTCGCTACACGATTTCGGTGGGCGCGGTGGTTCAACTTACGAGACGTCTGGCGTTGGCGGCATGGCGCACCTGGTTAGCTTCAATGGCACCGACACGATGTGGGCAATATCACTTGCCAACAAGGCGTACAACCAGGAGAAGACTGTTGACTTCAACCCCGGCATACACGTTACCGACATAGAGATGTTCGGCAACTCTGTAGTTGCGACCGAGCATTCCACCATGACCTCATGGGGCAGGGAGCACGAGAGGGATTGCATATTAAACCTGCTCAGGTCATATCCTACCGGCCTGTTGAGCGTGGTTGGTGACTCCTTCAACATATACAAGTTTGCCGAGCTTCTATACACAGACCAGGAGATAAAGGAAATTATACTTAAGCGGGACGGCAAGTTCGTGTTGAGGCCAGACTCCGGCGACCCGATCGAGATAATCTGCGGCCAGGCCGTGAAGAGGAAGATAAAGGATTTGACGAGGTACTTCGAGGGCACCACGCCGTTGATAAGCCCGGAGATATTCGAGGACGACCTGCTTGACGAGGTTAGAACTGACACGCCTCATGGCGTGCACGGCACTACGGAGTACACCAGCATCTACAAGGTAGGAGATAAGTACTACGAGGCGACCATCGACAACATATCTTGGAACAGGTACGACAAGCAGTACTACTACATAGATATGTTCGAGAAGGCCCACATAACCGTGAAGCAGCTTGACAACGAGTTGCAGATGAAGGGGTTGATGCAGATGCTCTGGGAGGGTTTTGACGGCACCACGAACGCCAAGGGCTACAAGGTTTTGAATCCTAAGGTTGGCCTGATACAGGGAGACGGCATAGACTTGCAGATGATTGCGGACATATTGACTAACCTCGATGGCATAAAGTTTGCCGCATCTAACATAGTGTTCGGTTCAGGCGGAGGCCTGATACAGAAGTTCGACCGCGACACGCTTAAGTTCGCCATCAAGTGTACGCACGTTACCGTGAACGGCAAGCCGGTCGACGTCCAGAAGGACCCGATAACCGCCTCAGGCAAGAAGTCTAAGAAGGGTTACCTTGCGGTGCACCTCGACGAGTTCGGCCAGTACGTTACCAAGCAGGAGTGCACGGTCGCCGAGGAGAAGGAGGGCCTGCTGAGGGTCGTGTTCTTCGAGGGGGACGTGGTTAACACCCAGGCGTTCAATGACGTCAGGAAAAATGCCAGGAAATAAGAAAATAAGCTTATATAAGTGACTAAATTTGGCCGCACTAACAAAGTGCGGCCATTTTTTTTAATACACTTATATGGGAATAGATCAGTTGAACAAGCTCGGCCGGAACGGGTATCAGTATAAGAACCCGTATGTGAAGGAGCCGGACAAGGGTCAGGAGGCGATATTGAACGCCGGCAAGAAGAAGGACGAGACGCAGAAGGAGTTCCAGGAGCGTGGCATACTCGCGCAGAACACTTACCTGATGGGCCGCCTGCAGGTGATGCAGAAGGAGATAGATGCGCTGAAATTTGATATAGTTAGTTTATTGGCTATCATTGACGGAGAAACGGATGGTCAGTTTAGCATGTTGAGTCTGCGTGAGAAGTATTCTGGCTTCCGCGCGAGCGCGGTACACGTATTGAACCGTTTGCTTAACAAGGCGGAGCTGGTCGAAAAACAACAATTGAACATCAATGAGTAAGCCCACTTTCAGCATATCTTTTTCAGAGTATTCGAACTTCAGGCAGTGTCCGCACAAGTGGTTCTTAAGTTACATGTTGAAGATACCGGACTCTTCGAGCGAGGAGCTCATATTCGGTTCCATGACGCACGACTCAATAGAGGACTTGCTGACGCATAAACATCTTGCCAAGATGAACAGGAACCCTATTGTGATCGAGGGCATATTGAAGGACAATCTGAAGAAGCAGATCGCGACCATAAAGGATACGGTCTTCTTGCAGAAGATGCTTGAGGGCTGGGTCGCACCGACGTTTGTCAAGCAGGGCAAGGCATTGTTGCAGGAGTTGAATATAAACGAGAGGTTCAAGGAGTATGAAATCATTGACGTCGAGATAAAGCTCGACGGCTTGCCGATCATAGAGAGGGACGACGTCATCATAACCTACAAGGGTTTCATTGACCTCGTGTTGAGGCACAAGGTGAGTGGTCGGTACCTGATACTCGACTGGAAGACCTCGAGGAAGCCTTGGGACATAACCGAGAAGGAGAAGGACGATTTCTTCTACGCGCAGCTCTGCCTTTACAAGCACTTCTACTCGATCAAGAAAGAGATACCGCTCGACCAGATCGACCTTTGCTTCTACAACCTGCCTCGTGATGACGCCAGAGGCCAGCGAAGGTTCGACAAGACCATCCTACAGAGCGAAATAGACACGTTTATGGACTCCTTCAGGAGCACCTGTGAGAAAGTATACGACTTCAACCATTTCGAGCTGGACAAGGCCCGATTCACCACCAAGAAGAACTGGTGTTCGAGGTGCGCGTACAACACCCCGCATTTGTGCTCGGATAAGGAACAGTACCAGGTCGTGGAACTTTCTTTGACTGAATTGTAACCTAATTAGTTATGCCATACATTCACATTAGTTAAAAGCTAAGCTGAATGAAGGCAAGAAAGAAGGTCGCCATATACATTGACTACACGATAAGGGTCCCGAACATTATAAAGACTTACGTAGATTTCAAGGAATCAATATTCTCGAACGCGAAGTTCGAGGACACCGAGGATCCTCTCACGGAGAACGATCCTCGTTTTTATTGGTACACACAGATGCAGAATCCGGCGATCGAAAAGTTCTACTTCGAGGTCAGGATCCCAGATGACGAGGACTTGTTCAAGACGCTGGACTGGTCCACGTTGTTCTACAATGATGACCACTACAAGAAGTTCATCGACGAGTACAGCTACAACCTTTACCTCGACTGCCCGGTGCCAAACGCCGGCGACATCGACATCGTGAACATAGCCCAAACGCAGCTTTTCGACGTCGTGCTCGTAGACGAGTACAAGAGCAAGAGGAAGATCGGCAACACCTTCCATTTTTTGTCAACCAAGAGGGTTTACCCGCAGTCGGTTATATTCCTCGGAGAGGGCCAGAACCTGAACGAGGAAAACTACATCGGGATATGGAACCCTCGTAAAAAGCCAGAGCAGGTCAACAAGCCGAAGGACAAGAGCTTCTTGAACTGGTTCATGGAATTGGAGAAGAAGGTGAATGGCGAACCATAAGTACGATCTGCCGGACGGCCTGTCCGCCAAGGTGATAAAGTATTGTTACGACAGGATGAAGACCGTAAACAAGAAGCAGCTATACGACAACAAGATAAGGCCGAGCATCTTCATAGAGATGATTTACGACGCCGTTGTCGCGCAGATATACTCGACAGGGATAATGGAAATTGACGATTTGGTAATAAAGAACATTTTCATTAATTTGAGGTACACGGAAGACATATTCTCTGGATACCTCGCCGGGAAGTACGAGCTCGCCGGCGTGAGGGATGAAGACAGTCTGGTTTTTAAAGTGAAGATAGCTAAACAAGAATAATGAGCAATTTCAAGTCAAGGTTCGAGCAGGAGATGAAGAACAAGAGGATAAACGAAATGTCCCCTTCTGCCCGTAGAGAGATAAAGTATAATTCGTTGATGTCTGTGGTTAAGGACATCGATGACAGGAAGAACAGGTACATATTCTACTGTCCTGACATTGCGGTTGTCAACCCGCTCGTCAAGATGGTCTACGACATTGCCTACAACGTGCAGCAGGCCGGCTACAACGCCATAGTCCTGCACGAGATGAACCCTTTCAAGGCCAAGTGGCTTTACGACAGCGAGGAGTACAAGGAGTACAGGAAGATCCCGGTGGAGTACATCCTAAACAAGTCAGGCAGGAAGTCTAAGAAGGAGAGCAACCTGTATACGTTCAAGCCGGCAGACACGCTGATCGTGACCGACGCGTTCCAGGACATGCTCGAGAATCTCGCCAACGAGAAGTCGCTCACCTTGATACAGAAGGTCGTTCTGATAACGGGCTACATGGGCATCAAGTCTTTGACGCCCGGCTCGGACTACACCAAGCTTGGCGTGAATACGCTCATCTTCTTCGAGGAGAACGTAAAGCTCGACTACGAGGACATGTTCAGCGTGAGGAAGACCTACATAATGGACAACTACCCAGTTAATCCGGTGTTCAACAGCGATAAGGTCGAGCTTGACAACATCTACCCGGTGATAGGCATTACTTCGATAGGCAACAACGATACGGCGCAGCAGCTGATAAACATATTCTACAACAAGTTCCCTAACCTGAGCATGTTCACCTTCAAGATCATATCGAGGGACTCGCTCGTCGAGTACATAGACAATGTGACCTCCTCGGCGGCGATCGTCATGCTCGACAAGGACGTCGTGACGAAGCAGTCCATATTCGAGATCATAAACACGGGCACGCCGGTGTTCCTCACAAACAGGAGGGAGTACTACAACGACAAGGCGCTCGTGGAGAACTTCCTCGTTGACGGCGACATGTTCGACCTCGCGACGAGGATAGCCGAGTTTTGCAAGTTCTGGTTGACGATACCGAACTCAACGGTCAAGGACAGCGTGATGGCTATAGCGGACTCTATAGACCTGAAGGGCAGGACGATGGAGGGCTTCTCCGTAACCGTCTCGTCCATATTCGACGAGCTCCAGCTAAACCGCAGGAAGACTTTTCAAAATCTCAAGGAGGTTATGGATAATGAGTCTGTTGTCTAACGTTTCCATGTCGGACCTTAAGGAGGTCGTCGGTGATGATGTCATGGATATTAGTATGGCTTACGTCAGAGAATACTACGCGGCTTCAGACCTGAGGCACGAGAGTCTGTTTTTAAACTTAAAGGCCATCGCGAACAGTGATGGCTCTTTCTCTATATACGAGGAAGAGTTCAGCAAGCTGCTCGTGGTCGTGCTGCCGAAGAGGGGCGGTTACCATGGCTTCGCCATACAGCCGATGGGGCTGTGCATGATCTTGGCGGCGAAGGTGTTAGGCGAGTTCGACATGCTGGACAAGCCAGAGGAGTTCGACATGTCAGTGTATAGCACTCTGTTTAAGAACTACGAGCTGCCTGACGAGGAGAGGATAAGGACGTTCATCTACTACATGGGCATCATCACCATAGACATCCTTAACCTCGACATCTACAAGAGCACTATCAAGATCACGCCGAGGGGCTTCACCATAAACGGCGCCAAGGAGGAGTTCGTCAACTCCGGAGGTGATACGAATTACGAGAAGGTGTCCTACATGATTAGTATGAATGACGGAGATGACTTTCTTAGCGTCATAAAGATGTATAGCGACGCGGCGATGAAGGACGATATGTTTACCATAAATGTCTACGATATGATTTATAAAATCTTGAACGAGTAATGCACGACATTTTTAACTGTAGGTTCGACGACTTCTTGTTCTACCTGCTCTCGAGAAAGATCGGTTTTCACAGCGGCCTAAGCGGCCTCGGTGTGGATGAGCTCTTCTTCGAGAAGGTATTCGGTGTTTACAATCTAACGTTGAACAAGGAGGTCGTCTTTTTCGACAGCGATGGTGACGACCGTTTCACCTTAGCTGTGGCATTTATCGTTTTGTATAGCGCCATTTCTACCAGCAACATCACCTTCCTGTGCCAGCCTAAGGAGCAGTACCGCAACGCGATAATAAACGTGTTTAAGACGTTCAAGGAGGTGGCGATTGATTTCGAAACGGAGATAGCGAGTGGTGGCAACAACGAATTCGTCTTCAGCATCGACGGGAGGTCTTGTGAGGTGGCGTTCAAGAACGACATGTCCTACGCGCTGAAGGACGTGAAAGGCCTGGTTGTGTTCGACGGCTGCAGGCCCCTGAAGAACCATCAGAAGATGAGCAGCCTGTTGCTGAACAAGGCTGCTTATGATAAGATATTAATTAATTTTCCTATTAATGAAGAACTGGCTAAATTAGCTGTTGATTACGAACTTAAAATAAATAAGATTAAATTGGCATAATGGGTAAGAGGGTATTGTATGTGGTGATCGGTGAGGATACGAGTAACGTGGAGACGATGTCGTCTATTACCGGTGTCCTTGGCAAGGAGGATGCCGCTGTTTTTGTGAAGTTCAAGGATTCTGAGAATACGGAGTTGTACTACACCCTGAAGAGGGACATAAACGCGTTCATCAACGACGTGAAGAATTTCGATTACGTTTGTCTCGTCCCTAACGGCTCGTTGCTGAATAGCAACACGAGGGCTATATTCGACGAGTACCAGAGCGATAGGGATGACGGCATATCTGAGACCTACTTGCCGCTCGTGAACTATAAGTTCGAACTGAAGGGTGCCAATGAGTTCGTTATACTGAACAAGCACATCTGGAACTCGGCCATAGCCTCCACCGCAGGCGTCCTCGATACGGAGACCGCTTTGAAGCAGATCGACTCAACGATATTCGGCGCTTTCATACCGGTAGACGACTTCTTCAACGAGGAGTACTACAAGAAGGGCCTTAGGTTCTACCAGCAGTACCACATACTGAACCACCTTTCGGACGGCGAGAGCATCGTGATAGGCATACCCAAGATAGTGGTTGTTGATTTGGTTTGGGACTTCGTTCTGGAAAAAGAGGACGAGAAGTTGAAGTCTGAGAATTTCCAGGCCGCGAGAGAGCACTGGGTCAAGAAGAACGAGGAGGCTGCTTCAGTTGTGAAGACAGACAAGATTAAGAACAATTTAAAGGCTGTATAAGTTATGAATGGCAAAAAAGACATATTTAGATCTTTTTCTTGACAATGCTGAGAACAATAAAAAAAAGAGAGAGCGCTACTTCGAAGAAAAAGAGGAGAGCGCTATTCTCATTTATAACGATCCCAACACGTCTGAGAGAGAGAGGAAGGAGATATATGAGACTATCATAGAGCCGACGCTTAAGAAGACCATCGGCGGCGTGCTCGAGATGAGGATTTTCAGGCATCTGCCGAGGGGTTTGAACAGGGAGCAGCTGATAGACGACACGTACAACCGCTTGGTCGAGAAGCTGAACAAGTTTACGCCGGAGATGATCGGCAAGTCGGGCAACCCGGTAAAGGCGTTCTCGTACCTGTCAACGATAGCGAAGAACTACATACTCGAGAGGAAGGTGAGGCACGAGAAGATATTGAAGAACAAGGCCGACGTTGAGACCTCGATAGACCTGACGATACTGTCCGAAGACACGCTGCAGATGATGTCACACTACGACAGGCAGGACTTCATATTCGACGACTACGAGACGAGCTTCAACAACATCAAGACGAAGGTCATAGACATCATACAGGAGGTCATAGCCGCCGAGGAGTCCAAGAACAGGCCAGATCAGGACCTGATCAAGATCGGCTACTACCTTAAGTACCTGCTGAAGAAGTGGGACAAGATAGAGTTCGTGAAGAAGAACGAGTTCATGAGGCTGCTGACCCTGTACACTGGCATGAAGCAGCAGCACGTCTCTTTCCTGTTCAAGAAGTTTAAGAACGCCGTATCTAAAAAGATTAGGCCGCTCGGGCTATCTAAAGTAAGTAGCCGCAAGGACGACGACAGCCTTTTCGGAGACTCAGACGAGGACTCAATAGAAGTCGAATCGGAGGACGATGACATGACTGAGGTGGTTGATCAGCCTGATCATACCGAGCACTACGAGATAAACACTTTCGAGGAGTTTGAGATACAGCTTGAGACGCAGAAGAACGACCTGTACAAGGCGAGCCTGGTGAAGGAAGTGCCTAAACGCGTTGAGTCTGACGAACCTGAGTACGAGGGCGGCGTCTTGATTACCTGGAGGACAGAAATGTAACGATAATGGCAGAGAAGAGTAAGAAACCAGTTAAGAGCGCCTTGGCGATAGACCCTAACGAGGGTGAGTTGAACTCGCTGTTCAAGGAGGTGCTCGACGGCCTCAGGGACGACCTGATAGAGGCACAACAGAATGCCGACCTGTACTACGAGGACATATTGAACAGTGCGCAAGGCAGGGAGATGTTCGGCAACGCTTACAACGACGCGTTGAAGATAAAGCAATCCGCGAGGGACAAGACGCTCAAGTTCCTCGGCCTGTTCAAGGAGAGAGTCGGCAAGAAGGAGGACGTCGAGCTCAAGCAGAAGCAGACGGCGACCGGCGCGAGTCCCATCATAAGCCATGACGCCATGAACAAGATGCTCGAGGAGATGAAGCAGAGCGGAGGGCTGAGTAATATAGATCTTACCCAGATCAGCTTTGACGATGATGAATACGATGAAGGGGAGGACGGTGAGGATGACGGCAACTAATTTCAGCTTGGACGAGCTCAAGATGCGGAAGAACACGATCGACAACCTAATTGCGAAGAAGAAGAAGGAGTTCGAGAGGTACCTCAAGGACCTCGCGTCTCTCTGCAAGGAGGCCATACAGGTCGACAAAATGATAAAGGAGAAGAACAATGCCAAGTAGGCTCGTCACGTCTAACATAGAGGACTTCATAAACAGCAAGCTTGTCAACTCTGCTCTCGCTGAGGACGACAAGCTTACTCGCATTTTCTACCACGCCATCGTCATGAACAACGTGGACCCGAAGAACTGTAACAGGGTGCAGGTGAGGATACCTCTTATAGACGACCGTTATTACTTCAACAACACGAAGGCCGCTGGCGACGCCGCCCTTCCGTGGTGCCTGCCGTTCAGCCGCAACTTCATAGGCACGCCTGAGAACAACTCCGTGATAGTCGTCGCCTTGATGGACCCTACGCTCCCTTTCCTCGGGAGAATATTCTTCGACAGCCAGACCGACCTTAACGCTACGGACATCTTCGACTCGACGAGGACGGTGCCAGAGACCGCCACGTATAACAACTGGGCGAACGCGCAGAGCTCGCTTAGCATGGTGTTGAGGAGCCTGCCGCCTAACACGAAGGACTACGCGACCGGCAACAATGTCGTTTACAGGATGGGCATAAGGGGCAAGGGGCAGAACAGGATCGAGATGGACGACGTTTCGACTGTGATATACCAGAACGAGAAGGTGCAGGGCAAGGAGTCGTTCCTGCAGATGACGGACCAGGTATACATGGAGGCGGCGACCACGATGCAACTATTCTCCAAGCAGGGAGGGACCCACTATCACCCGGTGTTCGACACGCCCTTGTATAACTACCTGTCCGAGATGAACAACATGTTCAAGGAGATAATAAAGACGATGTCTACGAAGCCGTCCATAAACTCGATGAACCTGACGCCGAATCTGCCGAGTCCCGACACGCCAGCGCTCATAATAAAGCTGCAGAACATGTACAACAAGTTCAACGTGCTCAAGCAGCCTGGCAACGGCGCGAGTCAGTATCTCAGTATTAATTAAAAGATGTGTTGTTTTTTATATTTAAGAATTAATGAGACCAAGTGCATCGGCTTTATTTCCATTCCAACAGGACAACGCTAACAACTGTCTTGGCAGGGCGCAGACCATCGAGGACACGCTGCTCGCCGCGATTAGGTGCTGGCTTATAACGAAGAAGGGCTCTCGGCTCGGCAACATGGTCGGATGTTTCCTGCCGGACATGGTTAACGACCTCATATCCGTAAAGGACCTGAACGGCGTGTCGCAGCAGCTCAAGAGCGACCTGACGAATCAGTTCCCGGGCGTCAACTTCATAACGGTGACGCTCACGCTCGACTTGTCCAACAAGATGGTAGATCTGATAGTTAGCATAACGTTCTCCGTCGCTTCTCAAAACAATATAATGTACCTGACGTACTCCATGCCGAGTCTGTTCCAATCAAACACATATTAATGCCTTCGACTACTACGACAACCACCGCCTCTACTACCACCACTCCAGTGACGACGCCTACGTCGCCATTGATAAACTACTTCAGTAGGGACTTCACGCAGTTGAGGGCAGACCTCATAAATTACGTCCAGAACTACCAGGCCGACAAGTTCGCCTACTTCAACGACGCCTCGCCAGACATGATGTACCTCGAGATGCTCGCGTATCTCGGAGACACGCTTAACTACCAGATAGACAAGTCGTTCAACGAGTCGTTCAGGTACAGCGCGCAGAACTTCGACTCGATGATCAGGATAGCGCAGGACCAGTCGTTCAACAACTTCGCTCCCAAGCCGGCATCGACGCAGATAAACCTCGCAATAACCGTTCCGGCGGTGGCCAACACGGACGGCTCGGCGATGGTACCGGACGCGAGGTATCTCGTCTCGATACAGCCGGGCCTCACGGTCCAGTCGAGCAACGGATCCCTGTTCGAGTGCCTCGACGAGATAAACTTCGGCACGGCGGACTTGCGCACGATAGTGCCTAACTACGACGCGAACAACAGCCTCGTTAACTTCACCGTCACCAAGGCGGCCGTCATCGTAGCGGGCCAGACGTTGGTGCAGAGGTTCTACGTGGACGCGTCGAGCTACGGACCTTTCATGGAGGTGGCCATATCGGACACGGACGTGACAGAGATAATAGGCGTCGTGCAGGTCGCCGGGAACTCCTATACCGTTCCTGACGATGCTACCTTCAGGGGCACCGTCAACACGTACATGCAGGTCGACAATCTCGCGCAGGACTCCTTGTTCGTGGCGATAAACCCCGTGCCGGCTGACGCGCAGAACCTGATAAACGCGTACACGGACATGTCCATCAACTACGGCGAGTGGATAAACGTCCCGAAGAGGTTCATACTCAGGAGGGATAGTAGCAACAACGTGAAGCTTGTTTTCGGTTCAACTCTGATAGACTACAGCGCTTGGAACCAGTTGATAGGCACGACCGACGTGTCCACCCTCGTCAACTTTTCCCTCAACCAGGTGTTGAACAATGTGGCCCTCGGTCAGATACCGGACGTTAACTCAACCCTGTTCATAAAGTACAGGTCGGGCGCGGGCGTCTCGACGAATGCCCTGTACAATCAGATCAATAGCATAACCATAAAGAACTTCTTCCCGGCGAGTACTTCTGCTGACTTTAGCGTGCTCGACCAGGTCAGGTCTTCTCTCGTCGTGTCTTCTAACCTGCCGGCGGCCGGTGGAACTGACATGATGACCATAGAGGAGGTGCGCAACGTTGTCGGCAGCTTGTATGCGACTAACGACAGGGCGGTTGTTTACGAGGACGTGGTTACGCTCGTCTCGAACATGCCTTCCCAGTACGGCCAGCCGTTCAGGATTTCTTACGAGGAGATAAAGCCGAAGGTTCTAAACTATACGCAGATACAGAATTACATCTCCTCACAGCTCGCGACGCTTCTGACGCTGCCGATGAGCACCGACAGGCAGAACCTCGTAAACACGATAAACCAGTTCATGTCCGACATCCTGTCGGACACCGTTCAGATAGACCAGAACGGCAATCCCATAAGCCTTGCGACGTCTTCTAACCAGATCCTTCAGAACACCCCTTCCTTGTGGCTGGGCGAGAAGTGCAGGCTGTACGTGCTTGGCATCGACCAGGACTCGAATCCGCTCACGCTGTACCAGGACTCTAACGGTGTGTGGCAGAGCCCGAATACTTTGCTCAAGATGAACATCAAGAACTACCTTTCCCAGAAGAGGATAATCGGAGACTGGCTCGACATCGTTGACGCGAAGGTGGTGAACTTCCAGGTGGCGTTCACCGTGATGGTGGACAAGAAGAACAAGCAGAAGGTCTTAATAGACTGCCTAACGGCGGTGAGGGACTACTTCAACGTGTACAACTGGCAGATCAACATGCCGATAATGATAGCCAACGTGAACACTATCATACAGCAGATCGACGGCGTGCAGAACGTCGTAAGCCTCAACTTCTATAACATATTTGGCACGGACGTGACGTCCGGCAAGACCTACTCGCCTGCGCAGATAGGCAGGTACTTCAACAACAGCTCCACGTCATTGAACACGCAGAACAACAAGTTCCTCATGAACTCGGTTAACAACGTCATACAGAGCAAGCCCGACACTTTCATGTGCGTGGCCTACCCAGATATTGACATACAGGCGAGCGCGCTGTAAAAACGAAGGGAGCCGAAAAGCTCCCTTCTAAAATTAAACCACGTCTTCCTCTTCCTCGTCGTCCTTGCCTATCAACACCTGCGAGGATATGAGGTCCTCGTCAATGATCGTCTTGAACTTCTTGATCTCGTCGATCTCCGCGCCGGACCACTCCTTGGATGCTATCTTAACGACCTCCTCTATCGAGTTGCCGTTGTAGATGACGAAGTATGGCTTCGGCTTAGACTTTCCGTCGCCGTCCTCCATGACTTTCACGCTCCAGTAGATCTCCGACAGGCCGTTGATCCTGAGCTCTCCGACCGTCGTCTTCTTTACCTCCTCCACGTTTGCGTCCGCGTAGTTTGAGGGAACCCAGCTGATGGTTTTCGCCTCCGCTTCCGTTACCGACTCCGCATACACCAGGAACGGCTTGGATAGTCTCTGAAATTCGTCTGTGCCTTCTTTCGGCTGTGTCCATGTTAATTTTACGCTGTAGTACATTCTATATATATTAATATTTGTGCTGTAAAGTTGTGCGGCGGTTTCGTAAGACTGAAACCGGACCGTTTTCGCTCCATTTGGTTTTTTTGGTTTGCTTTGGGAAAATTAGTTTACTTTTACATCATAATAAAAACAAACAAATATGGCCACTCTTACTACCACACAGAAACTTACGGTCGCTTTTGAAGCAAATTACGAAAAATATGCGGCATGTGAAAAAATTACGGATGCTTATAATTTATTCATGAAGTCACACCCGAAGACGGAGCTACCTTACAACAACTTCCACTACTATTACACTAAGAACTTCGCCGAAGCTATCGCCGCCAAGAAGAAGGAGGCGAAGGTTAAGCAAAAGGCTGCCGTTCCGCAGGAGAAGGTGGCACAAGAGGCTGCAAACGAGCCGTTTGTGTTGAAAATATACGACCCGCGCACGAGCAAAATAAACGATTCCGCCTTCATCGGGTTGAGGACCGGCAAGGCTATCGATTACCTCATCTCTTCTACCGGCGGCATAATGCCTGGCACTACGGTTATACTGACAGGCGAGCCTGGAACCGGCAAGTCCACTATCGTCTTTGATACTATCTGCTCCATACAGAGGGCCAACCCTGATGCGAAGTGTATTGCGTTGTCATCTGAAATGAGCGAGCTTGACCTGCAGGCTGAGATAAGGACCGAGAACAAGGACTGGATGTACGAGGTGAAGCACGTGTTGCTTGACGACTACAAGCCGGAGCAGTGGCTGCAGCTTATCAAGACGGTGCTGCTCGGCGGCTGGGACTTCATAGTAATCGACTCGTTCGAGGACATCTGTGAAAAACTGAGCTCCATGATCGACATGAAGGCCAAGGAGGCGAGGAACTGGTTGATGGCTCTCATGAAGGAGGCGAACGGCAAGCCCGCCGAATCGCTCGACCCCAGCCAGAAGTTCACGGCTATCATGGCTATACAGCAGGTCACCAAGGGCGGTTTGTTTGTCGGCTCCAACGCCCTCAAGCACAACACGACCGGCATGATCGAGCTTAGGATCGACAAGAACGGCGAGCGTTACGCCATGTTCTCTAAGAACCGCCGCAACGGCAGCAAGGTCACCAAGAAAATGTACTACTCTCTTGACGACAAGAAGGAGGTGGTGTACGACGAGCAGCGGTTCAACGAGGACATAGAGAAGGAAAGGATCGTGATGGACGAGAGAGCGAAGATGGACGAGACCACGCAGACCTTCAAGGACCTGTTCCTGAATAAAAAGTCTGCAACTGAGGATGACGAGTTCTTAGATGAAGCCGACGAAGCCATTGATGAACTCATGGAGGAGACTATCGATTAAAATACTGGAATTGCGAAAAAGAGTGGCCGACAATGTGTCGGCCATTTTTATTTCCGCTACTTTCACACTACAAATTTCATAACTCAAATTTTTTTAATGACTTTACAGTTTTCATGTTTTAGGAACAAGAAGCCGATCGTTACGAAGTGGCCTGACAAGAATGGCAACACGTATGACGTTATAGTTGCGGAATTCATAGACGTAGACCCCAACGGGAGCAATGCGGTTGTGACCTACAACGCAAGAAGCATTGACAGGCCTGGGAAAGACAACGCCAACAACTTCCTGCAGAGGCTGCTTTGGAGGGGGTTTAACGGCAAGCTCGACTTGTCTAACTTGAAGATCGATAACGCATTTATGAGCCGTACCCCAAAGGATGTTGAGTTCTTCATGATGCTCGGCCACGAGACTATATCGATCTAAATGGAGTTCTCAGGCAAGAAAATCGAGACCGACGACTTCTTCTACGACGTGGTGGAGAACAACCGCTACGACCTGAGGAAGATATTGCTCAGCAAGGACGATTACAACAAGGTACAGGATGCGATCGACCTCATACTTGAGTTCAAGAGAGAGGCCGAGGAGAAGGGTATTATTATTTATCACTAAAGTTTTTAATGGCAGAGAATTTTCAGGTGTGTGCGGATTTAGAGATCGGGAATAAGTATCAGGAGTTGAGAGCGGACGGCGGAGACGCGCTGGCGCTGATATTCGACATGCAGAAGAGTATACAGACGGACGTGTACGGCTACGACTGGGAGAAGATAAGGAGCACCGTTGGCTCGCTTCGCGACTTCATCAACTGGAACGAGGAGGCAATAAGGGATGAGTACCGTGAACTTGCTTCGGCTGTTACCGGCATACACTCGTTCCCTGGCCACTGGAAGCCTTGGAAGACCAAGCATAATGAGGCTATGGCGAGACCTTTTGATGAGTTGACGGAGGATGAGAAGAAGGAGTTGAGGATGGAGTGGATTGACATATTGCATTTCTTTTTCAACCAGGGCATTGCCCTCGGCCTCACGCCGGAGATGATCACTAACTATTATGTGGCCAAGAATGCCCGTAATATAGCCCGCCAGCAGCAAATAGGTGGTTACTAAAGGAAGCAAAGCGGTATGGACGTCTTAAAATGTGATTGGTAATGGTGTTTATTTTGAAGTTCATCTTGGTATTTTGTCTTACATTTGCCTCTGATATATGTTGGACTAAGTACATCATGTATGTCGGGAAGAAGGATGCCATCAAGGCAGCGAGTTGGAGTGCCGGTATTATAGTTTGTGGCATTGTATCTGTTATAAGTTACATTGACGACCACTGGCTGACCATCGCTGTGTTGCTTGGCTCCTTCTTCGGCACCTATTATGCGGTCTATAAATCTAAGAAGAATGATCCAGAGGATAGTTCAGGGGTTAAAGGATAGGGGTTACGACCTCCACGAGGCGACGGAGGCCGAGATAAAGCCTATAGAGGACATATTGAGGTTCCAACCTGGCAAGGTTTACATTTGTGGCAAGCAGCGCCTTATAATTTCAGATCTTCTCGTTGCATCATTCATGCATGGCAAGAACGCACTGGAGAACGCTATCGACTTTTACGAAGAAGCTTTGAAATAAGTAAAAAGAATAATATGAATGGTTTGGACCTATCTTTTCAGCTGCCTTCGGACATGATGGCTTGCATGGAAAGGAAAAAGCAGAAGCTAAGGCGTTTTGACGAGTACTATATGAAGCTGGCCATGGAGACGGCGGCCTTTTCGTATTGCAAGCGCAAGCAGGTCGGCTGCGTGTTCGTGAAGAATGACATCATATTGATAGGGTACAACGGGACGATCTCCGGCCAGCCTAACGAGTGCGAGGACGAGGCCGGCGAGACGAAGCCTGAGGTGTTGCACGCCGAGTCGAACGTGTTTGCCAAGATAATGAATTCACCTATCAGCTCTGGAGGCGGCACGATGTATTGCACGCTAAGTCCATGCATAAACTGTGCAAAACAGATAATCCAGGCAAAAATATCTCGGTTTGTATACCTTAAGGCCCACTCGGACCAAACCGGGCTAATTTTAATGGAAAAAAGTGGTATACTTATAGAGTGCATCGGGAATACTGGCGTACATTTGTCTTAACAAAACAAACAAAGTATGACACAGACACTTGCGCCTCTCAAAAACCACAACACCTACATTGACTATGCAGGCACCAAGGCGAAGGCTATCAAGAACCAGCCTCTGATCGTCAAAATGCCACTCAGTTCCTTCGAGCTCGGTCGCAACAGGACGATAAAAATTGACGGTAAGATAATGCCAACGACCGACCGTGCGTACGACAAGTTCCTTACCAGGATACTGGGTGTGAGCCCTGATTTTACGGACAACTTCAGGAACAACACTGACGCCAAGACTGAGGTCAGCATGTTACAGGTGCTCAAGAGCGGCATCGCGGCCAAGAGGCATACTAAGGTTAATATCATTGCCGACCCGGCCAAGCTCGTAATAAACACGTTCTCAACCGAGGACGAGCCGGTTATCTCTAACGAGAAGTTTTTCGACCTGTTTGAGATGATCATGAACCGCTACAACGACCTGAAACTTATGGACATGTACGTTGACGGCACTGGGGCCCTTGCCCTAAATGCTCGCGGCACGGAGGAGGTTGTACTTAGCCGTAGGAGCAACGACGAGTTCCTGGGCGGGTTCAATTTCGCAAACAAGCCCGGAGAATACGCCTCCATAGGCGAACAGCTCCTGAGGATTATATGCAAGAATGGCATGGTGAACAGGTCCAGAATGATAAGCAGCCTGTTGCTCACTAACGACAAGGACCAGGTGGACAAGCTTTTCGAGCACCTCGACATGTTGCAGAGCAAGAAGTTCATATCGCCAGCCTTCCAGTTTCAGTACGAAAGGGTCGATAACACTACCGCTTCTGTTTCCGAGCTTAATACGGCAATGAAAATGATGAAGAGCCACTCCAAGATAGATGAGTCTACCGCGAGGGGTTTGTTGGGCTACAGCGATGTTAGCAAGTACCTGGCGAATAGGGCGATTGACATGGAGAGTTTGAGTGGAGGCCAGATGAAGAACTGCCCAACCAACTTGAAGGTATGGGACATCGTAAACGTGCTTACCCACTTCGGAAGCCACGACCTTGGCTTCAATGTAAATGCGCAAGAAATGCAGAGGGCGGCCGGGAAGTTTTTCAACAAGAAGCAATTCGACGAGAAGAATTTCATTAGCCTTAATTAAAATAAAGACGGTGGGTGTAATAGCCCACCGTTTGTTTAGCTATTTAAAGAATTTAATGGGCGTTATCAACAATTTGTCTGACCTAAGTACGCTAAAGCTCGGCTTCACCTATGCCGAGCTTGAACATTTGGGTATGGCCTTTACGCTTGCCTTTGAGGAGACTTATGCCGTAGACATATCTGATATTTCAATATCCAAGTTGATAAGGCTGTACAAGGATGTGATTGCTGATTGCCAGAAATACAAGGTGATAGTGGAATGGCTCATTCCGAGGTTGGAGCAGTTTATCCTGTTGAACGTCCCGATGAGGATATACATCGGTGGCAAGAAGAGGTTCCTCGTTAGGGGGGATGAGGCTCTCGAGACCTCCCTTGGCAACATACTAAACGTGTGCAGGAGCTACTCTACCGGATGTAGCATAAAGCCGTCCCAGATCTCCGCCATAATATACTACCTGAACCTGCTCGCTTAGAATTAAGCCCGGGCTTTTACACCCGGGCGTTAATCAGAGCTCTTCTCGCTTATCTAAATGAATTGATTTTGTCCTGTTCTTCCTTCAGTTCGTACTGCGTTAGTATCTCGTCGACGATCTCGTCTCTGTGATTGATCTTCAGCTCGATGTGTTCCATGTTCTTGACTCTTGGCGTGAATGAAACTATGAAGCTGAGTCCCGACAGGTTCTTCTGCTTCAAGTCTATCTGGGCGGCGTCCCCGCAGATAACTATCTTGCCGGTCTTCCCTATCCTCGTCAAGCACATCTTCAACGACTCGTGGTCCATGTTCTGCGCCTCGTCGATTATCAGTATGCCGTCCTTTATCGTCCTGCCCCTCATGTAGGCTATCGGGGCGATGTCGATCTTCTTGTCCGCAATCATCTTCTTCAGTTCGGTCGTTCCGTTGTAGCAGTTGTTGATGTTGTCGTAGATCGGTGCGAGGAACGGGTCCATCTTCTCGCTGATGTCGCCCGGTAAGAACCCCATGTCCTCTCTGGTTACTAAGGGCCTTGTGATGTATATTTTTTCGATTTCTTTTTTGAATAATAGGTCGAGAGCTGTGATCACGGCGACCTGGGTGTTATGTGTCACAATGTATTCGTCAGTTACATACAACTGTTCCGTAGCATCTACAGATATGCATTGTGCGCTCATTTCGCCACATGCCTCTATACCCGTTATGTATCTTGTAGGAACGTATTTCGTTTTATGCACATATTTATCTTTTTTCCTACTCAAATTGAAAGGATTGATATTGCTCAAACATACGTTGATAGAGTAACAGGTTAAACCAGTCTTGACTTGTCCCTTATATTTATACTTAGGTGTTTTAGATGAGTAAGTGGCTATGCCGCCTAAAGACCTGATTAATTCTACCACATCGTTTTTCAATTTTTCAGATGACGTGTGGAACGTTGTCGATTTGCCTGTCGTGGAACCATCCGTATCCATGAGACCACGCAGAAGCTCCACTCTGTCTTCTACTGAGGAAAACTTATATGTGTGTGGTATCTCCTTTTCTTCACTTTTCTTGTCAAAAAGTTCAAGTTTCTTTATTGTGTCGAGGATGTAATTAGTTGAACTTTCGCCTGTGAAATAGAACTCTCTTGCTTTGGAGATTTGTTTCTTTTCCTTTAAGATGCAGTTCACGTCTGCAGCATATTTTTTGATGGTGTCTATGAGCTCTTCGTCCATGGAACTAAAGCTAATATTTTGTCGAAAACTACCATCGCCAAGTAACAAACCAAGCACGTAAGGATCTATCGGTAATTCCTGTTTGTCAAATTCAACAGGATCCACCATAGGTATAGAGTAGTTCAGTCTATCTTTCAAAAACAAGTCTTCCCTTATTTGCTTTATGCTTAATGTGATGTATTCCGTCTCCACTTTTTCTAAATCTGAGTGCTTGCCTCTCCATTTATTTCTAAGTCTATGCGTTTTTACGTTCCACAGGTGTTCTCCGCAGCACAGCGTGGATGATCCGTCGGAGAAAGATACTTTGAATATTTCTTTTTTCCCTTGTGGAAATATACCCGTTACTCTGGTACTCTTGCCTGTTACTCCGATTACGAGATCGTTCACTTTTAGTTCGCCCATTGTTGTCCATCCGCAAGGCGTTAAAATTTTAGATGTAAGCGGTTGCGCTTTCCCGGAGCCTGTCTTGCCGGTTATGATCGTGACCCTGTTTTCGAGGACGAGCCGCTTGGCTTCCTTCTGTTCTTCGTTCAACTCTATTTTGAACTTTATAGGGCCCCTTGGCTTTTTGATTGGTATTAACTCTTCCGATAGTGTATCCACCACTTCATCCACCTTTGCTAACGTGCTTCTTTTTCTTTTAGCCATTCAGCTTAAATTGTTTTAGTAAAAATTGTTTCGGTTAAAGAGCTCTTGTTATTTTAAATATTACTTAACAGGTATTATATTTGTTATGAAATCTTTACTAATAATTCTAAAAGTTATACAATAAAATGAGAGTGTTCAAACCGCCTGTAGAGGTACCAAAGAATCCCCCGGAAGTTTCGGTGTTCCTCGCCGGCTCGATCGAGATGGGCAAAGCGGTGGACTGGCAGAAGGAGCTGACCGATTACGTTTCGAAGAACGTGTCCGTGCCAACGCTGATATGCAACCCGCGCCGCGACGACTGGGATTCCTCATGGGAGCAGAGCATAAACAACAAGGAGTTCGTCCGGCAGGTTGGGTGGGAGATGTCAAACATACTCAGGTGCGACATCGTCGTTTTCTTCATACAGGCCGACACGAAATCGCCCATCACGCTTCTGGAGCTCGGCCTGGTCGCAACAGACGCACTGGCCGGCAAGAAGAAGGTCATCGTGTGCTGCGAGGAGGGATTCTTCAGGAAGGGCAACGTAGATATAGTTTCCGCTTGCTTCCAGATGCAGGCAGTTAAGAACTTAGAAGAACTAAAAAAAGCTCTCGGAGACATGATTATGAATGGGTTATAAAATACTGGTCTACCACGTTGTTAAGCCGGACTTTAGCACCGAGCTGAAGCCGTACTCTGACTTCCAGACTGTGGCCGGCAGGAGCCTGCCTAAGTACTATACCCTGAACGATAAGATCAAAACGGCGTCTCTCGCCGGGGTAGGTTCTGTCTTGGAGGTGGAGCTCAGTGACGACCTGTCGGAAGTCGTCGCGATCGTGAGCAAGCATGTAGAAACTGACTGGCTGTTCCACGAGATAAACGAGCTCGTCAGGGAGAACGAGGAGTATTCGAGGAGCAAAAAGGATATACCCAAAATGAACAGCGTAAAGATACCGCGTAACCTGTACATAGACAAGAAGACATGGGATTTCATAGTTGCGGCTGTCCAGCTTAACAAGTATCCGCTGATAATAGGCCCAAAGGGCTGCGGCAAGACGGAGTGCGCATACGCGGTCGCAGAGGCCCTCGGATATGACTTCTTCCCTATCAACTGCGGCGCGCTTTTCAAGCCGACTAAGGCGCTCGTGGGCTCCCTACAGGCGTCAGATGGCAGCACCTACATGGTCGACTCCGAGTTCATGGCTAAGTTCACGTCAGACAAGCCAACGATCATATTCCTGGACGAGTTGAGCAGGATCCCTGCGCAGGCCGCCAACTACATGATGACCATACTCGACAGGAAGCAATCTTACATATACATAGAGGACAAGGGGATAAGGGTCTACAAGGGCCCAGACGTCGTTTTCATCGCCGCCGCTAACTTCGGCATCGAATACACGGACTCACGCCGGCAGGACGACGCCTTCATGGACAGATTCATCAAGTTCTACGTCGATTATCTCAGCGAGAAGATGGAGGTTGAGCTCGTGCTCGACAGGGTGAAGAACATCGACCAGAAGAGCGCCGAGGAGCTGACTAAGATCGTAAGGAGGTGCCGGCAGAACAAGGATCTCGGCATGGCGGTGTCTACGAGGCAGCTGCTCGACATGGCCGACTTCGTGTCGACGGGCTTCACGGTGGACAACGTGGTCGACAACATACTGATCAACATGTTCATAAACGGCAGCGACGACCGGCGTGCCGAGGCGGAGAACTTCTTAAACGCCAAGAGATGATAACACAGGACCTGACATTCTACGGCGTCGACAGGGAGAGACTCATAGACAGCAGACCGATTTACAGGAGGCTCAGCGGCAACTTTCTGTCCTTCCCTATGCCCGAGCAGGAATTCCTCAAAGAGGGAAACTCCTTCCTCGTGAGAAACTTCTACTCCCTGTTCAAATATGTGACCGAGGAGGACAAGCCTTTCCTAAACGTCGATATAAAGACGAACAACTCCTTCTGCTCACTGACGTCTAACCACATACAGCTTGGGACCGGCCTGATGGCTATGAAGATGTATCCGCAGCAGATGAAGGTCGACACGTTGTTCGCGATAATGGTGCACGAGATGCTGCACAAGAGGTACACCCTCGCGGACATCGCGTCGAAGTATCCGAAAGCGCAGGTCGGCACCGACACTTACTACAAGAACATATCAGACTTCCTACAGGGAGAGGGCTTGCTGAACAACAAGCTGAAGCTGAACATTTGGAACATACTCGAGGACTACCGCATAGAGCGGAACGGCCTCAAGGAGTATCCAGGCTACGTGTTCCACTTCGAACAGTCCAGGGAGTACGCCATCCATTTACACAGCAACATGAGCATCGACAAGGCGAGGTACGATTCGATGCCTCTCGAGTACCTCATGATCAGGGTGCTCCTGCCGGAGATGACAGAGCTGCTGCTGAACAATATACACATGGTCGCAGCTGAGAAAATTAAAGACTCCCTCGCCTGGTCCGACATTGCGCCGAAGTGTAACGTGTTCAGGACCCTGCACATTATAAAGAGGATAGAGGAGTACATAAGCACGCACAAGCGCTTCGTGTTCTCGAGCGACTTCGACGACGTGTTGAGGGCCACGGGTGATATTTATAACTTGTTCTCGAAGGATGACGCCGCAAGGACGACGAATAACTTGCACAGTCTCGGCATGAAATTCGATTCTGTTTTCAAGGAGTTTGTCGCTTCACTCGATATGACCGCTGAATGCGGTAAGTACTCGAATGTTGTAGACGAGGGGGAGATCAACGAGGCGATCGACGAGGCCGTAGAGAATGCAACGAGACTGTTGTCCGGGGATGGTAGTAACGATATTAGGATAGAGGGCATACCTGTTATCAACGAAAATAGCGCCACCTTCGAATTCGTGGAGATAGAGAAGATGAAGCCAGGCCCCGTCGACAATAACATACTGTCCGCTGCGCAGAAGTACTCGAGGGACATCATCAAGAACATAGGTTCTCTCGCGGCCAAGCTGAACAGGGATGAATCGATATTTGAGCTGGATGAGGGCGAGATAGACGAGGACGAGCTGTATTCAATCGGCTTCAACGACATGATATTCAAAGAGGAGAACGTCAGCCCAGGCGTGGAGTTCGACCTGTGGATCCTGATCGACGAGTCCGGGTCCATGTCGGACAACAGGAAGAGGGACACGGCCGTCATCGCCGCGCTCACGTTTGCGCTTTCGGTGATCGGCAGCTCGGTCGTTAACCTCTACGTCTACGGTCACGCGCAGAGAGACGTGAAGGCGAAGATGATCCAGATGTACGAGTACTACAACCTGAAGAAGAGGGTCAGCAACTGGAAGAACCTTTTCTCGGTCGGCTGCAATGGCGGCAACGCAGATGGCTACGCGATAGCAAAGATCGGCGACATGATGAAGCAGAGCAAGGCGCGACGGAAGCTTCTGATCGTCGTGAGCGACGGCAAGCCGATGGCGAGCGGCTACGGAGGCGAGCTCGCCTTTAAGCACGTTCACGATGTCGTCTGCGACCTCGAGAGGTCTGGTATCAAGACCGTCCAGATCTGCCTTGATAACTTTGAGGACTCGAACAAGATGTTCAAGCACATTATACTTTATACGAACAAGCAAAACTTTATAAACCAGTTCGTTGCGCTTCTACAGAAGGAGCTGGTTAGCATTTCCAACCAGCTTTGAGGATAGTTGGTTACATTTACCGAATGAAAAAATATATTACTATAGTGTTCATGATGATACTGACTCTCGGTTTCTACGGCCTTTTTGTCATTTTTTTTAATTCCAGGTCCCGTGGCACCAAGATATTTATCGTCGTGTTTATATTCCTCATGGGCTTAGCTTCCTATTGCATCTGTAACTTTGCGATGACCACTCCGTACGAGAGGACCCATCACAGGGTTACGGCGCCTGTTGTCGATCCGAGCGTAAACGAAGATGACGACAAAACGATTAAATTGCAACACAAAGACTTTGATGAGAGACAAATATGATATTATCGGGACGAGCACCAAGTTAGTCTTGCGCAAGGGCAGGATAGAGGACCAGGATGTGGATGCTATCGTTAACTGGGTTAACGTGGACATGCAGAGCGGTCCTAATTCTTTTTACAGGATACACGACAAGGCCGGCATACAGTTGTTCGAGCACACGATCGCATTCGACAGCTCCGTTAAGGAGGGCGATAGCATACTGACGAGGGCCGGCATGCTGCCCTGCAACATCGTCCTGCACGCCGTGGTGCCGGTCCACAAGCAGACCTACCTCAGGTGCTTCTACAACATGATGGAAAACATAAAGACCTACAAGAAGAGGAAGCTGCTGAAGACACTCGCCCTGTACATACCGGAGTACCCCGACCTGTGTCTTGCCGGCGTTAAGGAATTCCTCCTCGACCTCGGGCTCGAGGAGGTGGTGATAGTCTACATAACAGACAACGAGTTCTCCAAGATAACTTCTTTTTTCGAGGAGTTCGTTGTTAAGAGGAGCAGACGCGATAGGCTGGAGGCCGCGTTCTGGTCCGGCATGAGCAGGCTCGGTGCCCTGCGTTATAAATGGCCCGAAAAAATAATATCCTCTATACTTAGAACAAGGCCTTCTGTAAGTTAAATTCGTTGCCTAAATGATTTAGGCTTAATGACGAGACTCCCAGAGATCAACAAACAGAACTGGAAGAAGGCACTTAGAGAACTTGATATTGCGAAATTCCCGTCCCTGCCAGACATCCTACGCGGCATAAGAGACAAACTAATAAATAAGACCGAGCTCACTTTCCTTGAGCAGAACATAGGCTTCGCCGGCATGTTCAAGTACGTCGAGAGGTACACGCAGGAGATGAACTCTTTCTACCTGCAGAACCTCGAATTCACCAAGTTCAAGAAGAGGGCGCCTTACGAGTTCCAGAAGGAGGGCGTCAGGTTCCTGCTCAAGAACAACCGCTGCATACTGTGTGACGACATGGGCCTTGGCAAGACAATGACTACCGTTTATTCCGTACTGTCGATGGAGGACAGCCACAAGGTCCTCGTCGTCACCCTAAAGTCCCTCAAGTACAACTTCGCCAACGAGATCAAGGTCTTCGATCAGAGGGTAGCCATCGTCAACAAGAAGTGGGTGCAGGACAAGTTCACCATTATACACTACGACGCGTTCAAGAAGTACCAGAAGCAGATAATAGAAGGCGGCTTCTCCATAGTGATACTGGACGAGGTCCACAAGATAAGGAACCACAAGACGCAGAGGGCGAAGGCCGTCAACGACGCGATAAGGGTGATGAAGCCGACAAAGGTCTGGCTGCTCACCGGCACGCCGATCGACAACAGGCCTTCCGACTACTACAGCTTGTTGCACCTGATCAAGCACCCGGTCGCCGACAACTGGATAAGGTTCATACAGCGATACTGCGGTGGATTCCTTGACTCTTGGGGCCACTGGAACACCGGCGGCGCCACGAACCTCGAGGAGCTATACACGCTGACCCAGGACGTGTTTCTGAGGAGGCTAAAGTCGAACGTCGGCATAGAGATGCCGAAGAAGCAGCGGCACCAGGTCGTCCTCGAGCTCGAGAACGTGAAGGGATACAACAAGGTCATCGAGGACTACAGGCAGAAAAAACATACGGACCTGGTGGACGAGGTAGGGTTCGACAAAGGCCTCGAGGCCGTCGGCATCGAGAAGATAACCGAGATAATGCTCCACAGGCAGTTCTGCGCCCTCGAGAAGATTAGAGACGGCTCCCTGATAGAGCTGATAGAGAGCAAGCTCGAGGAGAACGACTCGAACAAGGTGATCGTTTTCACGAACTTCACTAAGGTGGTCGACGCCGTACACGAGCACTTCGGCAAGGAGGTCTGCAACTGGCTCGACGGCAGGATACTCGATCCCAAGAAGCGGCAGGAGATCGTGGACGATTTCAACGATAATCCGTTAAAGAGGGTCTTCGTGATCAACATGAAGGTTGGCGGTACCGGCTACAACATCCAGGGGGCTAATATAGTCATCGTGAACGACATGGATTGGGTTCCGAGTAGTATGCTTCAGGCGGAGGATAGGGCTTGGAGGATTGGCCAGAAACGCGACGTGGAGGTGATGTACCTCATCTACGACAACACGGTCGAGACGATCCTGTACGAGACCATCGAGGAGAAGATGAGGATAATATCCACCGTGGTCGAGGGGAAGGCGGAAAGGTACTTCGACGAGTCATTCCTCACCGACGGCGAGGCTAAGAAGAAGCAGGACCGTATGGACCTGATCCGGGAGATTATGGCGCAGCTCGGGTGATTACTGGGAATTTCGCCGTATATTTGTCCAATGAAGCGTTTGTTCAAAAAAATAATTAAATTTATGCTGAGTATAGTGGACGGGGATGAGGAAATCCTCCTCAAGGACGGCGACATTGAGATAAGCGATGTACACAACAGTACGGTTACTATAAACGGCCGGCGTGTAAACCAGGACGACAGTAGGGCGAAATTGTTACACAACGGTAAGTTCGTCAAGTACATACAGTCATCTGACGTCACTGTTCACGTCATCGGCAACCTCAGCTCTTTGCGTTGTGTTGATGCCGAGATAAAAGGCAACATAACCGGTGATGTACGTGGAACTTCTTTGAATATAACCGGTGACGTCGGCGGGAATGTTAATTGTACCAGTTTGGATATAAAGGGGAACATAAAAGGTAACGTAAAATCAGTAAGTGTGAATTTTTAATGGAAAGACATGATATGCATATCATCCCGATATGGGACCTTAGCGAGGCTGGCTTCAAGCTGAAGCTGCGCAAGCGTGAGGATGGCTATAGTGACCTGCTGGTCCAAAAGAAGTCTGAAGTCGGCTGGAAGCTGAGGTCATCGACGAGGGAGTTACTCGAAGAATCGAAGCACGAGAAGCACTATAAGGCCTTGAACGACTTGGACGATTTGGGGCCCGTTGTGACCAACGACATGATACCGCTCGACAGGCACAAGTCGCAGCTGAAGGCTGATGTTGACAAGAGGAGGAACGCCACCAAGGATTTATTCACATCTGGCCAGCTTTAATGTTGCCGTTGACGAGGCAGCCGGCGGAGTCGTTTATTGATCAGCTGGAAAGTGTAGCCCCGATGAAGGAGGATAACACCTCCTCCGCGGTTGACTTCAAGGTGGTGTGTGGGCCAATAAAATATGCTTTTGGAACCAGAGGCCACTCTTTTGTGAAAGGATACTTCGTGGTTAACGAGGCCGGCGAGTTTGTATATCGCTATGATAATTTTGAAGAGTACAAACGGATAATTTTAACAAGTGAGGGAGGCGAATGAGGTATTTTTTGATTACGTTTTCGATCGCTGATAGGTTCAGCGTCGGCACGATAACCCTCGAGAGCGAGGGTTTCTTCTCCCACTCCACCCTGCTTTCAGAGGTTCGCAAGCAGCAGCCGCACGTAAAGGGCGTCATAGTGATGAACATATTTGAGTTCGCAGACGCCGATGACTACAAGACGTACATCGGCATAACCAACGTGGAGGATAAGGAGGAAATATACAAGAGGTGGTACAAGTCTTTGCAGACCTACGTCCTGGAGAGGATGAGGTTGCCGCCGGACGTGATAAACGACATACTAATTAGCGATGAATTCCTCAGAGCGAGGTTCAATGAGGGTGAGACGGTACAAGTGGCAGTAATGAAATATTTCGAGGGAGTGAATGGCAACAAGTAAGCACATTGTGGTAGACGTGGAGTCGAACGGGCCGGTGATCGGCCAGGATTCGATGATAGCATTTGGTATGGTGATAGTGGAACCGGGGTTCGGGAGGACATTCAAGGGTTTGGTCAGGCCGATAAGCGAGCACTATGTGCCGTCGGCGCTCGCGGTATCTGGATTCACCCACGAGGAGACCAAGGAGTTCGATGAGCCGGAGCTGGTCATGAAGGCGGCGTCGCAGTGGATAAAGGAGAACGTAAATGGCATGCCACTCTTCTGGAGCGACAACAACGGGTACGACAAGCCATGGATGCACTGGTACTTCCTGAACTTCAACGATGGCGTTGACCCTTTCGGCCACTCCTCGAGGAGGATCGCTGACTTTATATGCGGCGTTGAGAAGGACATAAGGTTCCAGTGGAAGAAGCTAAGAGAATTTCCTCATACGCATGATCCAGTTGATGATGCAAAAGGTAATGCAAGTGTTTTATTAAAATATTTTGAAAAGATAGGGTGTCGTTAAAGGTATTTATCATGTGTCATTAGTATTTAAAATATTAATGAATACTGAAATAATAAAAGATTATATCAATGGATTGTCTAATAAAGAATTATCTATTAAATATAACCTTCATCGAGGAACTATTCAACGAATCTTAAAAAGAAATAATATTTGTTTGCGTAAACAAGAAAATACGTCAAGAAAGTATTGTTTAATTGAAGATTTTTTTAATAAAATTGATAATGAAAATAAGGCTTATATTTTAGGACTTTTATATGCTGATGGAAATGTTTATAAAAATTATATTTCAATAAGCCTTATTGATAAAGATGTTTTAGAAAAAATTGTAGATATTATAGCTTTTGGTAAAAGAGGTATAATAAAGGAAAGAGAGTCTTCTTCATATTTTCAATCCTCTAAAAAAGGAAAAAAACAATATAGATTCACTTTTTCTTCTAAAAAAATGTGTAAAGATTTATTATTATGTGGGTGTTCACCAGATAAAACATTTTTAATAAAATTACCATTATTAGATGAACATTTAATGAGACATTTTGTAAGAGGTTATTTTGATGGTGACGGATGCTTGTGTATTACAAAAAATAAAAATAATAGTTGTATTACTATTGTGTCTAATAAAACTTTTATTGAAGAGCTTTCATTATATGTAAATAAAATTTTAGGTATAAATTCAAAAAATAAAAATAAAAAAAATGATATAAATTATTTAGGAATTACCGGAAGAAATCAAGTAAAAAAATTTCTAAATTGGATATATCAAGATGCTAATATTTTTATTCAAAGAAAGTATAATAAATATAATGAATTTTTAAATATATGAACGATGCCAAAGGCAACGGTGAGGTATTACTTGACTATTTCTTGACCCACAACATAAAGTATAATTAAATGGCAGAAGTCACTCTACAGGAACTCAAAATTGTCTATGATCACGTAAAAGCGAGGTTTGATAAGGCTAATGGCAGTAAAGTCTCTGATCCCCAGGGATATTCACTTACTTTAGCAGAGTATCGAAAAGTGAAGGAAGTCTATGAGAAAGCGATTGATAACATAATAGGTAAATTGTAATGAAAGCGAGATTATTAAACGGTTCGTGTCAGGTATTCAGGACAGCAAGCGACAGTCAGGAAGTGATCGAACAGGCTATGGGTTTGATGGGTCACAATACTGATGACTACGAGCTTGGGCTCGACGAAGACTTCTTTGACTACAACGCTCAGTACCTCGACATCGAGGCGGCGCCCGGCGTGGGCATAACCCGTTTGAAGATAACGCCTCTTTACATGGAGAGGGAAGACATTCGGGAACTTGTAAAACCAAATGAGAAATATGGTTACTACCAAGCTTTTGGAAGAGGATAAAAATAACTTACTGCAAATTGCGCCCCGTAAGCGTAATTCACGCATCTTCGTTCTACACTAAATTGCCATGTATGAAAAAGTTACGTTACAAGTTTTCCGTAGTGATGCGCGGCTTCTTTGAAAAGCTTGCAAAACTAATTAACGCTTAGAACGGTTCTCCACTCACGTACGTGTTGTGTTCGCGTATGAAGCTGAGGTTGCTCTCGAGCCTCTCGCATGTTGAGTAGAACATTTTAACGTCTTCGTCACTGAGTTCAAACCACTCGTGGCTGTCAGATGTCCTCTTCATCCTGAAATGGTTGTGGAGGGCATTTTCCATTTTATACCCGTGTGACGTCTCGAATGACTCGACGAACATGATCTCGTTCGGGTTCCCGGTCTGCAGCTGTGCGATCCTCTCCTGGACAGGCTTCTTGGTTATCCCTATTTTGTATTGGTTCTCGTCCTTGTTTCTGAAGAGATAGATGTTGTGTCTCATTACTTCGCTTGATTGAACGAATCTACTAAATTCGAATTCAAATAACAAAGAGGGACGTTTAATGTCAGATTATACACAACTGGATAACATCATCTATTGGGTTTGCGTATCGCACTTAAGAATCGAACATGCGACAGAAGGCGAGGTGGAAGCTTACATATCTAAGGAGCTCAGCCGCTTCAAGAAGCAGATACCAAAGCATGTCAGGGACAATGTGAACATAATGGCGCTGCCTACGATGGAGAATTCTCACATTGAAATATTCTATTTACCGGTAATAAAACTTTAAATGCAGCGTACGATCAAGTGGTTTGGTGATAGCGAGCGGCTGTTCATATCGGACACAACCGAGTTCTGCGAGAGTTGCAACGCTCAGCCGCCATATACGCTGATGTATTCAGATGGCAACACGCATTGGTGCCGTAGCTGTTTGAACGTAATATTCAACCAGGGCTCCACTAACATTAGCGATTTCGATTACACCAACATTGATTATCTCGTTAACCAGGTTGGTGAATTATATATGAATTACAAGCGTGATCTGGAGGATAAGTTGGAGGAGCTGTTCAGCACAGAGGCTCGCCCTAACTCTATAACTTTGTATCGCAATAACCTCAAGCAGGAAGCCCACAAGCTTGGCATAGAGGACCTCGACTTGATACACTTCAACATTAACGAAGGCGTTAAGAATTCTATGGATGTGATATACTTCATGGACGAAAAGGCCGACTTGCTTAAGATAATTAAGAACCGTACGGGTCTTCAACAAATAATAAGTTTATGTGCGAAATAGTAAAGCCGAAGTTTGTGCAGGTTCACTGCCACTCTTCATATTCAAACCTGGACGGCGCAGGCCTCACAGAGCGCATCGTAAAAAAGGCGAAAGAGTTCGGACACCCCGCACTCGCCTCGACGGAGCACGGCTCACCTTCTGGCTTGTTCGATCACTACAAGACCTGCAAGAAGCACGGTGTCAAGCCGATACTCGGTCTTGAGTTCTACATTTGTAACGATTTGCAGGCTCGTGTCGCAAACAAGGGCAGGGAGTTCGAGGACAAGGACTACCACCAGTCCATATACATAAAGGACAAGGAGGGGTACAAGAACTTCAACTACATGACGTACGTGTCGTTCACCGACGGGTACTACTACAAGCCTCGTATAGACTTCGACCTGCTGTTCAGCCGCAAGAAGGGCCTCATGGCCACATCGTCTTGCATAGCGAGCAAGATAAACAATTACATAACGCAGGGCAACGTGAAGGACGCAGAGGCGCTGTTCGAGAGGTACGTGAGAGAGTTCGGCGACGACTTCTACGCGGAGATACAGTTCAACGAGCTAAACGACAAGGCCACATACGGCATAGACCAGCGCAGCAACAACCAGTTCATAATAGACATGGCCAACAAGTACGGTACTAAGATACTGATAGGCGGCGACGTGCACTATGTGGAGAAGGAGGACAACGTGCTGCAGGACGCTATCATAAACTCCAAGCGGCAGGCGAAGGAGGGTGAGGTTGGCTTCCAGATACACGCCAGGCACTTGTACTATCACGACGTCAGTGACTACTACGAGTTCAACAAGAAATTCTCTTACAATTACGATACGAAGTTCATCGAGCAGTGTTTCGAGAACTCGGTGAACTTCGCGGATAAGGTTAGTTTTG